>Ga0074198_1000106_pt1:7500-27500 | contig 125159 bp, 124 predicted proteins | sample EPASupsiteSAE323_FD_64527 | JGI IMG/M metagenome (GOLD analysis project Ga0074198, IMG submission 64527) | Bioremediated contaminated groundwater from EPA Superfund site, New Mexico - Sample SAE3-23 | ecosystem: Environmental > Aquatic > Deep subsurface > Groundwater > Contaminated ... | reverse complement strand
CGCAACTATATCCTGGATGTGGCTGAAGAGTTATTCTTCTCCAGGGGTTATGATGATGTCTCCATGAACCAGATAGCCCAGAAAGTTGGCCTCAACAAAGCCACCCTTTACCTCTATTTTAAAAATAAGGAATCAATTTATTTTGCCATTGTTCTGAGAGGAGTTCGAATTTTCGAGGCACTGCTCAAAAACAGGGTTGAACTTGGAGTAACCGGGATAGACAAACTTGAAGATGCAGGTCGTGCTTACTTTGCATTTTATAAGGATTATCCTGATTACCATGACGCTTACCTCTACTATAAATCAAAAAGGTTCGAAAACAGTGCAGATGAATATGCAATTCAAATAGAATCCCTTACTGGAAACATTATGATAATCATTTGTAATGCCATCCAGGAAGGTATTAAGGATGGAACCATCCGCGAAGATGTTAAATCCATAGAAGTGGCTGTTTTTGTTGCAGTAACTGCTGAACGAATTGTAGGATTAGGTCCCAGTGTTTTAAAAGTTTTAGAAAGCCAGGGTATCAGTCATGAGCAGTTCATTGAGGATTCAATGGATCTGTGGAGGCATATGGTTATGAGTGCGGTTGAAAAATAATGAACGGTTCATTTCACTTCATTCTTAATTATACTCCTAAACAGGGATTTCTACATTACTTATTAACCTCCAAAACAAAACTATCATTAATAGTGATTAGCATATTTTTAAACTGATTGTGTTTATAAGGTGGGAGTGGAATGTCAGCAGCAGCCAGGAGGATACGAGAGAAGGAACAGCGAAAACAATCTATCATTGACGCTGCTGAAAAGTTATTTTTCATCAAAGGTTATGATAACGTTTCCATGAACGATATCGCCAAAGAAGTGGAGTTGAACCGGGCCACTCTTTATATTTATTTTAAAAATAAAGAAGCATTGTGTTTTGCGGTTATCTTACGTGGAGTTAAAATACTGAATGAAATGGTTAAAAATAATGTAAAATCCGCTGCTGACACTCAAAAAATCAATGCCATGGGTAAATCATATTACACATTCTTCAGTTTATATCCTCAGTATTTTGAGGTTTATACTTATTTTCAATCGGGAAGATTTGGATCAGATGTTGTTGGTTTAAGACGTCCGGCATGGGATGATGTAAGAGAAATAGCCAGGTTACAAAAAGAAATATTTGACATCCTGCATTTGGCCATAAAAAATGGAATTAAGAGAGGGAAATTCTCTTCCAAACTTGATCCTTTGTACGCAACCTTTTTGGTAATGAATGCCCTTGATATTATTTTGAATCCGTCTCCAATGGTAATGAAGGAACTCAAGGATAGAGATATTAATTTATATAAATTTGAGACCGATTTCATGTATTTTGTTAATGAATTACTCAAAAACAAAGAATGATAAAAAAATTTCTATTATATGTCTATTTGTTATTTATTCTAACTGATTTGAATTTTTAATGTACTATTTATCATATTACCTATTTATATGCTCTTTTAGATAATTTAAACCGTTTTTAACTGAATTTATTCATGTCTGTTTAACTTTGATGGAACAGATCAACAGACCGCACCACAAAATTTATATAATAAAATAACATCATGTTATAAAATAACAGATTGTTATAAAATAACGCTATGTTAAAAAATAACAACCTGTTGCAATTAAGGTGATATGGAATCAGGATGTATCTGGCAGATCTTCGTTGAAGAGGACCATTTATTCATCAGGAACCCTGATTTGCTACTAAACCAGTTCTTAGATTTCTGGATGAAGATTGAAGTTAAAAATGAGGAATAGACAACTTTTGCTAAAGGAGGAAATAAATATGCCCATAGTAAAAAGGGATAAAACTAACGCCAATGATGGAACAAAAAGTGACGATTACACTAAAAATATCACAGGATGTATTCGAAAGGTTACCAATCTCGAACGAGTCTATTTCTGGACTCCTTACAGTAATGTCTCAATGATCACAAAGATTAATGGTGATGTTTCCCCAGAAAAGCTACGCTTTGCAATAAACACTGTTCAAAAGATGCACCCACTTCTGGGTACCAGGATCGTATTTGATGAGGATCACAATGCCTGGTTTTCAACTGATAATGTTCCCCAGCCCAGCCTTAAGATCATCGACAGGGTTTCAGACACACACTGGTTCAAAGAATTACAGCATGAAATCACCATACCTTTTGATCTGGAAAAAGGCCCAATGATAAGATTTATGTTAATACATTCTGAAAATGTGTCAGAATTGGTGATAATATGTAACCATAGCATTTGTGACGGTATGGCACTGGCCTATTTGGTTCGTGACCTGCTTGGTTACCACGAAAATCCTGAAAAAGAGATTAAAGTGGTTCCCCCACTGAATATGACTGATTTTCTTCCAAAAAAAGGTTTTTCGATTCCATCAATTATGATGCGTCTTTTCATATCTCAAGCTAATAGAAAATGGAAAAAGAACCCTTATACTTTCAAATACGAAGATTCTGTTGCTTTACAGAATGCTTACTGGGATAAACACATGTTTAACACGGTTCTTCTTGAACTTGAACCTCACAAAACAAAAGATCTTTCAAAAAGATGCAGAGCCAATGGTGTGACAATAGGATCCGCAGTCACAGCTGCATTCATTGCAGCACGTGAAGAAATTAAGGGGCCGTTTAAAAAGAATCAAAAACAGATCTGGATCCCATTTGACCTACGCAGACATGCCCAGGAAAAAATAGGGGATGTATTTTGCCTCTGTGTAGGAGCACCAAGTTTTCCATATACCTATAACTCCAAAAAATCATTCTGGGAGAATGTTTCCCTATTGCATGACCAGATTCATGAAAGAGTTGAAAAATTGGATTCTGATGCCCTTGAAGTTCTGGACTTTGATCCTACGCTCATGGATGCATTATCATCTTTTGCACCATTTGAAAAAGTTGTTCCAGAGGCATATGATCAGACAGAGAATCTATTGCAGTTTTCAAATGATAAAAAGAACATTGCCTTCTCATTTGCAAAAAAATCGGAAAACATGGTACCGGGCACAATTCCATCAAACTTGGGCAGGCTCAACATACCCGAGACCTACGGGGGCCTTAAAATGGATCGTATGGTTTTCCTCCCAGTAATGAGTAATTCAGTTCCTTTAACCCTTGGCGGGGTCAGTATTGATGACAGACTGGTGTTTTCAATTATTTATCCTGAACCAAAAAACAATGATGGTTCCTTGACCCAAGAAATGATCCAGATCCGCAATAAAGCCCTAAAATATCTTGGATTTCCAGATAAAAGAAGCAAAATGGCTTTGTGATTTAAATCCCATGATTTTTAGTTATTCCAATGAAACAGGAAAAAGATTTTAGGTGGAAAAAATGCCAAAAAATGATAATTACAGGGTTTTAGAAAAATTTGCTTTAAATTTAGGAGTTTCCTATACAAAAGTCATCCCAGCTGAAAAAGTAGTAGTTGAAGATAGGGTCCGTCTCAAGTGCATGGTCTGCCCCTATTATGGGAATAATTTAAAATGCCCGCCTTACACCCCAAGCATCCAGGAGTTCAGGAAGATAGTCAGTGAATACAATTTGGCCATGATTGTTAAGCTTAAACCTCCAGAAATATCCGAAAAAATAACAGAATATGGTCAGGAAAAGGGAGATGAAATTAGACTGTGGAATCAGGACTTAAACAATTTATCACCAGCAATATGGGCAGATATATCCAATATTTACAAAACCATGTTAACTGATTTGCTGGAGCTGGAAAGAGCAGCCTTCAACCAGGGATATGCATTTGCTATTGCATTTTTTGGAGGAAGGTGCCTGTTATGCGAAAATTGTAACTTGGATAATGGTTGTCAGAACGCCTTGATGGCACGTTTTTCAGCGGAATCTATGGGTATCAATTTGTTAAAAACAGCAGAAAATGCAGGAATTGAATTAAAGTTTCATACGGAGGGTAATTCAACCCCAATAACTCCAATGGCAATATTACTAATAGATTAGGGCAAATTATGGTATTAATTAAAGAATGGTGATTTTATGTCTAAAGCAGGTCTAGATACAAATTATGTGGAAAAGATTTTGGAAAATAATAGTTACGTTCCCGATGACACAATTGTCAATGTTGTGTTCCTTGCCCTATCACTTAAAAAACCCATATTAATCGAAGGCCCTCCAGGAACAGGTAAAACAGAGCTTTCAAAAGCAATAGCAAGAGCTTTCAAAAGGGAATTTTTTAGGGTGCAATGTTATGAAGGGATTACCTTTGAACAGATAGTAGGAGAATGGAACTACCAGAAGCAACTATTACATCTGGAAATGTCAAAAATTAAGGAAAATGTAAACGAATCTGATACTGATGTTTTTGGGGAAGATTTTTTTATTAAAAGACCCCTTCTCTCCTCGTTCATGAATGATAACCCCTCGGTTATCTTGATTGATGAAATTGATAAGGCAGATGAGGAAGTTGAAAGTTTCCTCCTGCAGGCCCTGGGGGAAAAACAGATAACAGTGAATGATCTGGGAACCTTTGATCTTAAAAATGATCTTCTGGTGGTTCTGACTTCCAACTCCCAGAGACAACTGCTCGATGAAACCAAAGATCGCTGCCTCTACCTTTACATTGATTTATCCTTCCTTTGAAAGAGAGGTGGAAATCATGAAGACCCATTTACCCGAAGCTTCCCCTCATTTAGTGGAAGATGTGGTTAAGGCCATGCAGAAGATCCGGAGGATGAACCTCTCTAAAATACCATCCATCCGGGCCACTGTGGACTGGATTAAAGGCGTGATCATGTTTGACAGAAAGGAATTAGACGAAGATTCTCTTAAAAAAACCATCAACGTGGTTATAAAAAACGAAGAAGATCGAGAAAAAGTCTTAAAATCATTTCATAAGTAAATAAGTTAAAAATAAGTGAAACAATGAAATATGATCTCATCAGATTTTCAGGAATTCTCCGTGAGAATGGGATTCCTGCCAGTCTACGATGTACCACAACTGCCTATGAAGCACTTCCCCTGGTTAAAGAAGGTAACGGAGATTTAAAGGAAATACTTGCAGCTATTTATCTTAAAGACCAGCGTAAAAGAAAGAAATTCAATACAATATACGAATCCTTCTTTGAGGGGAATAGAAATATCCGCAAGGGAGATCTCCCTAAAATTCAGGCTGATCCTAAAAATAAAATACAATCAAAGGGATACATTGCAGGCAGAAACCAGGATCAATCATTCCATTCCAAAACCAAGTACATCCCATTCGCACAAACCATGGACCACATCAAAGATAGTCTTGTTGATGAAATAAAGCTTGATTATATTGAAAATACATTAGGTGGAAGTAGTAGTGATAATTCCGAAAATGGTGCAGATTCTAATTCACTTAAAAGTAACCTGACTGATTTAAATTCAATGCAGCCAGAATTAATCGATTTATGCCAGAAACTAGGTAAAAAAATAGCAACCAAAAGAGCAAGACGATACAAACAATTTAAAAAACAAAAACCAGATATCCGCAAGACAATCCGGAAAAATATGAAACATGGCGGGACCCTGCTGGAGCTGGTGAAAAGCAAACCCCATATAAAGAAGCACAACCATTACTTTCTAAATGATGTGAGCATTTCCTGTGACTGGATAAGTCTCTGGTTCTTCTGCATGGTTTACGCTTCCCAGCATTCTTTTAGCAATCTACGAGCATTTGAATTTGATAATAAAACCGCTGAAATATCAAGTGCACTCCAGGAAGACGAGGTGATTAATGCTTTTCTCAAAGTTTTGGAGATCAGGAAGCAAAACCGGATGATCAATGGTAAATCCAACATGCACACCGCATTCTATGGATTCCTAAAACAGGCCAACCTGAACAACAAGTCCTACGTTATGATTTTAAGTGACTGCCGGGACTGGGCTGGGCCAAAACATGGAAAGCAATCCACAAACACTGAATTTTTAACGAAATACGGGCGTAAACCTTTAAGTGCAGATCTAATCCATCAAATGTCAAAGGACTCCAAAAGGGTTTTAATTTTAAATCCAGAACCTAAAGCCAAATGGAATGTTGCAGATAGCTGTGTTTCTTATTATGAAGATGCAGGAGCAGAATGTTTTGAGGTTCGGGATTTAGTACAGCTTGCAGATCTGATTAGTGAAATTTAACATTACATTAATTTGATGATTCTTTTTGAAGGATAATTCCCATATTTTATAGGAAAATCTCAATTTGCCTGTCTTTTTTTTCTTTGGTTATTCTTTTCTTCAAGCCCACATCAAGATAAATAAACCATGCCACTGATTCTTAATCCCTTTAGAAGAATTCTAAATTACGATAGGGATTTGAAAGTAATTTCTATTTATTTCGATAGGGAATATTTCCACGCATCTGGAGTTGTTTTTGATGAATTAATACTTTTACCCCCTAGTTATACTGCATTCTAAGATAATCTTCCTATTTTTTTATAAACAAGTTAAAAATGGAAAATATTATATAATATTTAACTATAAGTTAAAAATTAACTAATAGTTAAAAGGTGAAAATATATGGACACACATTTCCCTATTCAACCACTAAAAATTGAAGAAAACAAAAAATGCATTGAATATACAAGCGTTGAATGTACAAAAATAAGGATTGAAGTTGATGGTGATAAATGCACTGGTTGCGGAACATGCAAATTTCACTGCCCTAAAGGTGGTAAGATCTGGATTATTGAAGATACTGCAATGGCCACCAACTTACGGTTCTGCCTAGGATGTATAGAATGTGCAAGTAAATGTCCACAACGGGCCATAGAATATATAAGATGTGGAACAGGTTGCCAGTGAATGAAATTTACCATAATAAGTTTAAAAACATCATAACACATTAGCTAGATACTTATTAGTAAAAATAGGTTTAAAACAGGATTAATATATAGAGATGTAAAAATCCTAGATTTATCCCCAAACAACTATTCAAACAGCACTTCAATCAAATCAATGCTTGTACCATCAGCGGGTCGAAGAAATCAGACAACCCTTAATCTTTTAAAAGTTCAGATATGTTCTTAATGGAAGCTCATCCCAAACTAAGGCTGTGGTCATTCTCACTGATGGGCATATCCTTGAGCATTAAAATGGAGGAAAAACATGGAACATGAAAGATGTTATTCAAAAATAAGAAGAATGTGTCCATTATGTAAAAAAGTTGGAAGTGGAATATTTATACCCTCAAGAACTGGCCCTACCACATGGATATGCCCTCATTGCAATGAAAAAATAGAAATATAACATCCTTAATTAACTTATCCCTTAATTAACTACCTTTTATTCTTTTACATCTTCTCCTGAATTTTACTGATAAATTGCAGTTAATAGCCCTAATAATAAATTTTAAGTACATACATGAGTTATAAAACTTCTCAAATGCAATAGTAACGGTTGAATTCAAATAACAGCTTTTCATCTATTAATTATGTTTATAGTATTGAGTTCATAAACTATTTTTAATTCTAAGATTAACATAGATTAATAATTAAATTACGTTAATTTATCCCTAAGTTAAAGGTTGATATAATGGCTATTGCTGATCGAAGAAAACGAGAGAGAGAACAAAGACGCAATCAAATTGTCGATGCAGCGGAAAAACTCTTCTTTGCAAAGGATTATGATAATGTCACCATGGATGAAATAGCAAACGAAGCCGAAGTTAACAAAGCATTACTTTATTACTATTTTAAGAATAAAGAGTCCTTATTTTCCACTGTGGTGTTGCGTGCAGGGAAAATTATGAATAAATTATTTAAAGAGAACATGAAAAGCAAAAAAAACGGCCTTGACAAAATGGGAGATATGGGATGGGCATATTTTAATTTCAGCAAAGATTTCCCTGAATATTACAATATATACATTTTTTTTGATTATCAGAGATTCCAAGATATTGACAATGAATATTTTTCAGAAATAATGGAATTAAACAGGGAATCAATTGAATTAATGTGCAAAACTATAAAAGATGGAATCAAGGATGGTTCAATAAGAAAAGATATAAATCCTTCAGAAATAGCCATGTTTATAGCTACAACTCCATATACAATTGTTAGACCAAATCCTGGTACTTTAGAAGCTCTTGGGATTAGTGATGAACAGTATTATGCAGATTTTTTAGATATATGGAGACGTGCACTAATTAACAAAAAAAATATTAAAAGGGAATTGGCTGGACTAATAATATAAATTATTCTTGCGGCCATAGGGGTGGAAAATAGATGTCTCTAAATGATAGAAAGAATCGCCAAAAAGAGCGGAGACGAAACGAAATAATCAATGCTGCCGAGACTCTTTTTTTCTCCAAAGGATATGAAAATGTTTCCTTGGATGAAATAGCCAGAAAAGTTGATTTAGGCAGATCCACACTTTATTTATACTTTGAAAATAAAGAAGAACTCTTTTTTGCCATTGTGCTTCGAGGAACTGTTATTTTATATTCATTGATTAAAGAGGAAACTCAGAAAGCAAAAACAGGTGTTGAAAAACTTGCTGCCTTCAGAAAGGCTTATTACGAATTTGCTAAGACATATCCAGACTATTTGAAGATTTACAATTATCTTCTGTCGGGAAGATTTGATCTTTCCAGCTTAAACAATGCTGAATATAAAATTGGACACATAGAGCACAGCAAATACTATTCTGAATATAAAAAACTTATTGAAGATAGTGGTAGTTTAGCTAATTTTCCCATACCTAAATTCACCCTAAGCCAGTATCTTAATGAAATCCTCAATTTACGGCGTGAAATGTTAAATATACTATGTGACATTATTAAACAGGGAATAAACGAAGGAAACATCCGTTCGGATGTTAATCCCGTTGAGGCTACTGCATTGTTGACTTTAATAGCAAATAGTCTGGATAACATGCCTCCCGATCTTGAGAATTTGCTTGAAAGCCATGATATTACTCATGAGGAGTTTTTAATGGATGTTGGGGACTTTATAGGCCATATGGTTAGTAGTAAAGTAAGTAAAAAGCTAATATAAAACTAATAATCTTAAAATTTCTATTCTCCTTTTCGAGGTTTTTTTCCAATAATGGCAAAACTATTTATATCATGACACCATGTCATTAAATGACGTAATGTCAGTTTATTTAAGGTGATGCCGTATGGAAGATCAGATGAAACCCAATAGAGAAGGACCAAGTAAAATGGCGGAAGGCATTGCAATGCAACGATTTGCAGAGTCATCCAAGGATGAAGATGAACGTATCTGTTATGATCCTTATGCAATCCATTTCATCAATCCAGAGATAGTTGAGTTTGGAATTAAACATCCTGAAGAGGCAAAAGCAAAGATTGAAGCAATGGAAAATCAGTTACCCGGTTTGAGCAGTTCCATCATAGCCCGAGTCAGATACTTCGACGATATTGTAAAGGAATCCATTGGAGATGGGCTTCAACAGCTGGTTATACTTGGTGCAGGCTACGATACCAGGTCTTACAGGATTGAAGGACTGGATGAGAAGGTGAAAGTGTTTGAAGCAGATCACCCCAACACCCAGAACTTCAAAAAGGAAAAAATCATAGAAATCTTCGGATCACTCCCGGATCACGTAACCTATGTTCCAATTGATTTTGAAACCCAAAAACTTGGCCAAATGTTATTTGAAAATGGATATAATGAATCGTTGAAGACTTTATTTATAATGGAAGGATTAATCATGTACATTCCCCCAGAAGCTGTGGATGAAACACTCAATTTCATTGTAAACAAATCTGGAAAGGGCAGCCAGATTATCTTCGATTACTACCCTGAATCAGTGGTGGATGGAACCACTGCACTGGCAGTGGGTCAAAATATTCGAAACTTCCTGATACAAATGGGGGAACCTTTACAATTTGGAATAAAAGAAGGAACCATTGGAAAATTCCTCTCAAGTTACGGATTTTCAAAAATCAATGATGTAACCAGTACAGATTACAAAAAAGCATATTTTGATGGAAAAAATAAAAATAGGGATGTTTGTGACCTTCTATACTTTGCCCAGGCAGTGGTGGAATAAACTAATGCAATTCAACCAGCAATGAGAATATATGCGAATATATTTGCTAATACTTGTTAAAATCCTCAAACTATTCATTAAAATGTGTATACTCGGGGTAAGAACTTCAAAACATCAGTAGCCTTAAAATTGTACCCATACTCTTCACAAGCAAGATCACCAGCCAAACCATTGATATATGCGCCTAAAAATGCGGCTTCAAACGCATCTCGACCCTGGGCAAGTAGTGCCCCGGTTAAACCAGCCAGACAGTCCCCGGTTCCACCTACAGTCATTCCTGGATTTCCAGTACTGTTTAATTTAAGTTTATCATTACGGGCTATGATATCCACCGCTCCCTTTAAAAGTACTGTGGTTTCAGACTCTCTTGAAACCTCTTTAACCACCTTAATTTTGTCTTGAAGATCTTGAGGAGCCCCTATACCGGAAAATTCCCTGAATTCTCCGGCATGAGGTGTGATCACTGTTTCATAGATTCTTCGCGGTAGAACTCCAGGTCCTACCATTTTCAGGGCATCAGCATCTATGACCATTGGTTTTTCTATTTCCACTACCAGATCATTAACTGCCAGAGAGGTTTCCTCTTCCCTACCTATTCCACATCCTAAAACAACTGAATCAAAGTTTTCAGAAAATTTAACTATCTCATCGGTGTCTTTGGGATTCATGAAGTCATCTGATAAACTGTGAACAATCAGATCAGGAGAATAGGATCGGATTACCTGTGATAATTCTCTGGGGCATGCCACCACAGATATATCTGCACCTGCACCTAGAGATGCTAGTGCAGCCAGTGCCGGTGCACCGGAATACTCTTTACTTCCCCCAATTACCAGAACTTTGCCATTTTGACCTTTATGAGATTTTTTATCCCGGTTGGGAAGTCTTAACAGATCCCCGGGTCCTGTAAATAATTCTACTTCCCTAGGAATTCCGATATCACAGATCTCTAAATTTCCTATATATTCCACACTGGCAATGTTCAATCCAACTTTCACCTTATGAAAAGTCACGGTAACATCAGCACGAACTGCATTATCAGCAACCATTCCCGAACCGGGGTCAACACCCGTAGGCACATCCACTGCTACTTTAAACCCTTCAGACTGGTTGATAATATCCACTGCAGTAGATACTGGTTCTCGGAGATTTCCACTTACACCCGTGCCAAGAATAGCATCAACTACTACTTCTGCATCTGTTTCGTGGAGATAGGATGAGTCTCTGATTATGTTAAGTGAGAGTGGGCTGGTTCCATTACTCATCTTCTCCAGAACATTCCAGTTCAGCCGAGTTTCTGATGATTTAATGAGGGAAGGTTCAGATAAAAGGAATACTTCAACTTCGAAACCATGATTTATGAGATATCTGGCAGTTACAAACCCATCACCACCGTTAACACCGTTACCCGAAAATATAGCAACTTTACAAGGGTTCCTGTTATTTATAATTCTTCTGGCCAGGCAGCTTCCAGCGTTTTCCATTAGAGACGTTCGGGGAATGCCCATTGCCTCAGAGTTAGCATCTGCAACCATCATATCCTTGGGAGTCATGATATCACTACTTATAATTATAAGAAAGATGATATTTAACCATACCCATAATATTTCAAGGATTCCTGATTTAAAAAATCACTAGAATTTGTATAATAATGGTTTACATCATGGTGATGACTTGCAGACCCCTAAAACTCCCATTCCTTTTGTTCCTTCAATTCCATTTTCAGTAATTAGATATCCAATAATTGCGGTGGTAGGGCTGTTAATCTATGGGATAATTGGATCGCTCCTAATCATGCGCCTTGATATTATAAACTCCATTTATTTCACGGTTATAACCACAGCTACTGTGGGTTACGGAGATATAAGCCCCCAAAGTCCAATACAGAAATTTTTCGTTATTACACTGGTGCTGGGAGGGGCCAGTTTGATTGCTTATGCTTTTACTTTAATAATAATGGTGGTTTCCATGACTGTAGAAGATATTACTTCAGGAGCAAGGCATAGAAGAATGATCAGAGGTGCCAAGAACCATTTCGTCCTCTGTGGATATGGGCGAGTGGGTAGCGCCGTTCATAAAGAGCTTTTAAAAAGAAATCAGAATGTTATTATAATTGAAAAAAACCCCACAATCGTTGAAAAGGAACTCTGGGATGATCCGGGTGTGCTGGCCATTCCAGGCGATGCCACCGATGAAAGTGTAATGATTGAGGCCGGGATAAAAAAGGCCAGAGGAGTTATTATCACCACTGGTGAAGATGTGGACAACCTTTTCATCACCCTTACTGCCCGGGAAATACATCCTGAGATATGGATCGTCACGAGAGCCAGTAAAAAGGTAAACATCAAAAGATTGTACCGTTCAGGTGCAAATAAGGTCATATCTCCCGAAAGTAGTGGTGCTGAGGACATTTACTTCGCAGCAATCCAACCCACCATCATGAAGATCACCGAGATGCATGAAGTGGCAGACATCCGAAAAGAGTCTGAAATCATCCTTAAACACGGTTGTGCCCTGGAAAATATAGAATATCACCTGCCAGAATTCAAAGAACCACTGGCCAGGAAGATAGGTATTACAGAAATGAACCAGCTGGACCGGTTTTTAGATAGTCTGGATAAAGATCCCAAACGGAAAAAATCACTGGAGAGAATCTATGAATCAGTGAGCGGAATCCACTCTCACTGGATCTCAGGACCTGACAAGGAAACCCTGGAAAAAGTAGCCGAAAAACTTAAAAAAGAAGGATTCCTTTTGGGTGTGGACCTTAACGAAGAAGAAATCAAAGAAGTGGCTCGTAAATACGGTCGTCTGGTGGAAGTGATTATCAAACCCGAGATTAAGATCACCGAAACCCATGATGTGTCGGACATCAGAGCAGAAGCAGAAATCATCCTCAAACACGGCTGTACCCTTAAAGACATAGAATACTATCTTCCCGGTTTCCACGAGCCCCTGAAGAGAAAGGTTGATCTTTCAGAGACAGGTGAGATGGAGAGGTTCCTCAAACGGCTTGAAGAGGATTCAGCCAGAATGGAAGCCTTAGAACGGCTTTACACCCTTTCTGGTGGGGGCATACACTCTCATCACATAACTGGTCCTGACACCAAAAGTTTGGGTCGTGTGGAAGAAGAACTTAAAGAAAGAGGATTCCTTTTAGGTGTCAATCTCAGTCAGGAAGAAATTTTTAAGAAGATCAAAGAATACGGAAGGGTTAGTGAGCTGTTACTCCGACATGATCCTGGTTCAACAGATGATAAAAATATCATCATCAGTCATGGAGGGCGAATACTGGATTCAAAACACTACCTCCCCGGTTTAGAGCAAGTAGTAACCAGGAAACTCTATTTAAAAGATTATGAAGACCTTAAAAAGTGTGAAGAAGAATATAAAAAACCAGATGCCAGACGATCACTTGACACCCTATCACAGATATCTCGAAATATACACTCCCATACTGTTTCAGCAGCGGATGTTAAAACTATTGAAAAAATCATCAAGGCATTGGATAAATCAGGGGAACTTTTAGGAGTGGATTTACCTGAAAAAGCAATATGGGACATTGTAGAAAGTGCAGAACCTGCAGGTTTCTGCGTGGAATAGTAATATATTAAAAATCTTAATATGAATACTTAATTTAAAAAAAATAAATAATAATATATTAAAAGGGAGTAAATAGAGAATAATATTTAATCCCTTTAACCTATAATCCCTTTAAATAGTTTTTTATTTATTTAAAACAAGTCGTGCAGACTTATTTTATAAGCACCCAGGTTTCCACCGAAGTTTCCGGCACTCATTTTCAGAACACCAGGAACCTGTACTGCTGCTTCTATACCTGCTTTCATGGCTGCTTTAACTGCGTCTTCATCCACACCGTCGATAACGATTTCGTAAACTCCATCTACATTAGTGGGGATCTGGCATCCTTCCACATCGTCCTTGAGGGTTACGCACATTTTTTCGTTGGTGGAGGCATCCAGGAATTTGTACTTGTTGGATCCCACTTTGGAACCTGAAGCTACTATTCCTCCAGGGAATGGTGTGATTGTTCCAGGGATTGATTCAATAGCATTCACCACTGCTTCTGCAGCCAGTAAACCTGATGCGGGTGCATCAGCCATTATGAATAGGTTTCCTCCGGCAACACCAGATTTTATTCCCAGTTCTTCTTCCACCAGGAAGTCTCCAGCCATGAGTGGGATGGAGTGTATGGTTCTTCCATCAATTTCAGTCATTTTCTCATAACCGTCACCGTAGAATTTGAGTTTCTTACCGGTGGTCATCTTCTCATCAGGGTCTTCCATGGCATCGAAGACTGCGGTGGTGGCCGCGGTTAATATACACATACCCACTCGTTCCAGTAGTTCGTGGTCCAGTTTCTTCTTGCTCATGTTACAGATCATTATGATGTAACCAGGTCGGCCATCAGGGGTTTCTCCTGGTGGGACGTAACAATCAATTCCGGCCTCTGCTGGGCAGCCAATGACTGATGTTCCGTATCCAGTGGCTTCTGTAGCTGCGATCTTCGCCAGATTTTTGGTTGCTGCGGTTACCAGCAGTCGGGATACCTGTATACCGAATGCTTCTGCAAAAGTATCTTGTATTTCCACTCCGTTTATTTCCATGATAATCACCGACTTGATCTATTGCTGGAGGTTTTATATATTTTTCCATTTGTTCTTAGAACAATACAGCCGATTTAAAAGATTTTGAGGATAAAAATAGCTTTGATTTGATCCAGTGGAGCTTAAATTAATGTTTTGAATACTGCTAATATTTAAATTGATTCTGATAAAAATTGATTCCTATTAATCCTAAGTAATGCTAAAGTTTCTTGGTCATTTTCTCCACTGCATCTGCACCGAAGTAGGGCAGTACCGCTACTCCTAAAATTGAAGTCATCCAGAAGGATATCAGTCGCTCCACAAGGGTTGCGGCTGCACTTACCGATGGTGGTATCCCCGCATAGGAGTAAAGGAGTATCATCATACCATCTACTGCACCTAAACCTCCAGGGAGTAATGGAATCATCCCTATAAGGGTTGAAATGACAAAAACGGCGGCTATGATCTCCAGGGGGGCGTTGATATTCAAGGCAATGAAAACAACGTAAACCCTCATGATTTCAAGACCCCATATTAAAAAAGAAAGTGGTATCCCGTATAAGAGAACCTTACGGTCGGTGATCATTACCTTCATACTATCCTGGAACCCTTCAACCGCGTTAATGGCTCTTTGTTCTACTTTACTGTGCATTTTACTGGAAATTCTTTTTAAAATCCTTAAAACCCAGCGTATGACCCTGTCCCCAAATTCACGGTTTACAGACATATAAAGAGCCAACCCAAAAGCAATTATTAGTACTATAAGGCACACTATCAGAGTAATAACCATCCATTGGGGCAGGTTAATGTAAAGGACTGCTGTTATTATGGTTATTATGGCTAAAGTTATGAATGGGAATGTGTCAAGCCCTCTGTCTGCAATTACCGTTGCAAAGGCATTTTCAGTGGGAGAATCAGTATATTTACCCAGTATATATGCCCTGACGGGTTCTCCCCCTCCTCTGCCACTGGGGGTGAGGTTGTTAATGGCCAGTCCCACCAGGAGCATTGGCAGAAGATGTCTTCTTTTAATGGATATGTCCAGTGAAGAAGTTGTAATTGACCATCTTTCAGTCCAAAGACCGTATATGACCAGCTGAATGACAACAGCCAATGCCAGGTACCATGGGTTGGACTGCTGAATGGCACTTTCAATCTGTTCCGGACCAATGAACAGCACCATTAACCCCAGCACCCCAATACCCGCCAGCATCAGAAGCAGAGTCTTATGCTTCATATCTGATCCATCCTATCTGCATTAATTCTTAAAATCAACCATTATCACTCCACTGGCATCCTCGGTAAAATTCATTGAATATCCAACCCCATAATCATTAGATGGGATTTAGCCCATCTTAAATCCGGCATTAGACATGAAATCATTGATAATATTATACTAATCTATTAAAATGACTATTTAACATTTAAATCCTAACAATTTAAATCCTGATTAAATTTGCACTGTTTCCCAACTGAGATCATGATCGTCCAGTAATATAACTGTTTTCACACCAGATACATATCCGCAGGTTTCGCCAGGATTGATAACCATTGTTTGTCCTTTTACTATTTCTGTGCGATGAGTGTGGCCCCTTATAACCAGATCATATTTTCCGCTTTTCCTAAGGGCATCCACCAGTAATTCATTTGTTCCATGGATGACAGCTATTTTTCTACCACCTACTTCTAATTCCTTGAAATCTTCCAATGTACATAGTTCAGCGTAGGCTGCCCTTAAACCACGCCTTTCACCATCATTGTTGCCAAAAATTGCTTCTAATGGTGCTTGAAGTTTGTCAAATTCCTTTTACGTGAATGGGGCTATGAGATCACCGGCATGTACAACCAATTTTACTCCTGCCTGGTTAAATACTTCCACTGCAGCTCTGATTGCTTCCATATGGTCGTGGCTGTCCGACATTATACCTATCATTTTCATCCCTCAAAACAATTAAATCATAAAAATAAGTACAAATAAAATCACACTAAAAATATTATGTTATGAAAATATATATAACTTTCTATAAATGATAAAAATGGAAAATAAAGGATGATTACCCATTATTAGCTATTTAAATTGAATATTAAATTTGATTGATTATTTAAAGAATATATTTCATTCCATGAGAATATTGGAGAATAAACTGTAATTATTTCATATAATAATGAGTAATATTTGTTACTTTTAACATTTAACTTATTTTTCTGTTATTAAACTTATATTTCAATGCCCTTCGAGGATGGTTAATTTTTAAACCGCTGTCGACCCATTAACTCATTAAAAGGGGATTTTTTCATGATTTTCCCCTTATTAATCCTTACACTCCTCATATGATTTATTAGGCAGTTGGACACATTATTAATAAACGAATGATTTTATAATCCACAATATTGGAGGTAAAAAAGATGGATTTAATTACTATGATCATTATCGGCATAGTGATATTGATTATACTGGGACTTTCCATAAGGATCGTGAACCAGTATGAAAGAGGGGTTGTTTTTAGATTAGGAAAGGTTATTGGAGTCAAAGACCCAGGGCTTCGTCTTATAATTCCCCTGGTGGATAGAATGGTTAAACCGTCCCTGCAGATAGTTACCATGCCCATCCCTTCCCAGAAGATCATAACCCAGGATAATGTATCCATTGATGTGGCTGCAGTAGCTTACTTTAAGGTGGTAGATGCTTACAAAGCTGTGGTTGAAATTGAAAATTACAACCGTGCCGTGAACCAGATTTCACAAACCACCGTAAGGAGTGTGGTGGGACAGTTCACCCTGGATGAGGTTCTTTCTGAAACACCTAAAATCAACCAGAAGATTCAGGAAATCATCGATGGTCACAGTGAACCATGGGGTATTAAAGTTACCAACGTGGAGATCAAGGATATTAAATTGCCAGATAGCATGCAAAGAGCTATTGCACTCCAAGCAGAGGCTGAAAGGGAGAAAAGGGCTAAGATCATATCTGCTGAAGGTGAATACCTGGCTGCTGGTAAACTGGGTGAAGCTGCAGACATTATCACAGAACACCCGGTGGCATTGCAACTCAGAATTATGCAGGTTTTGAGTAACATTGCTGCCGAGAAGAACTCCACCATAGTATTCCCTGCACAGTTACTCAACAGTATAAGGGATATTAAAGACTTCTTGGGATCAGAACTGGAAGTCATGGAAAAAGACAAAAAATAAAGCTCAGATGGAAGGGAGAATGTTGACTGAACTTATTTAATCAGTTATAACAAACACGATAAGCTCAATATGTCAATTTTCTCCTTACTCTCCCCAGTAAAGCGCCAGATCCATGGAGCAACATTCATCTGAACATCCCATATTTTTTTATTCAAGTGATGAAACCTTTTCATATGAATCCACTTCACATGAATATTTTTTTAAATTTAAACCCATTTAAAGACAATTTAATTGTAAATCTGTCCTTAGTGAGATTTATATATTAGATTAACCATCTTCTGATTATATGAGAAATTATCTGGGAAAGAAGGATCTAATATTAATTGCCAATCCGTTAGGCATGATAATGCAGGGTATAGGTGCAGTGATACTGATACCCATAATAATAGCCCTGATATACGGCGAACATGATTATATCGGTTTTTTGGTCTTTGGATTGTTTTCGATTGGTTTAGGATCCGTTTTGAGAAGGCTACCCGCTGATTACAACCGATTGAAACTCAAACATGGTATGATTATTGCGTCGTTGGCCTGGTTGTGGGCTGCCCTTATTGGAAGCTTTTGTTTGATGTATTCCACCAACATAGACTTTTTAAATGCTTATTTTGAGAGTATGTCTGCCTGGAGTGGAAGCGGACTCAGCATCTACACCGACGTGGAAATACTGCCCAAATCTGTTCTGTTTTTAAGGAGTCTCGAACAGTGGGTAGGAGGCTTAGGAGTAGTCATTGTAGTGATAGGAGTTTTAATACGGCCCGGAACAGCAGCAGCCCGTTTATATAAATCCGAAGCACGTGAAGAAAAAATAAAGCCCAGTATCACCGGCACTGTGAAGACCATCTGGTGGATCTACCTCCTCTACACAATATTGGGAATTGTACTCTATGTGATAGCAGGCATGCCCCTTTTTGATGCTATTAACAATACCTTTACCAACCTCTCCACCGGTGGTATGTCCATTAAAAATGACAACATCGGAGCCTACGGCAGCACCGCCATTTACATTATCACCATGATCCTGATGATCATTGGAGGTACCAGTTTCCTGGTTCATTACAAGGCTTTAAAGGGACGGGTTATTGATGTTTTTCATGACATCCAGTTTCAAGCCATGATAATTATAATTAGCGTGTTTTATATTCTTCTGGTGGTTAATGCTAATTTCACCTCAATGGATTCTGCTTTCTTTGTCATATCTGCCCTGAGCTGTACTGGATCAAATATACAGCCAGTAAGTGCCATGATTAACTGGTCAGATTATGCCAAGGTGATTATTTTAGGAGCCATGATCATTGGTATGTCCGCCGGTTCCACCACTGGAGCCATAAAACTCATAAGGATAGTAACCCTGGTTAAAGGATTCTACTGGGAGATCAAGAGGATATTGTCCCCCCAAGGTTCGATTATTCCCCGTAAGATCAGTGGCAAACCCGTGGGAGACGTGGAAATAAGGGAAGCTGGAAGTTACACCTTCATATACCTGCTTTTTATCTTCATAAGTTGGTTAGTTTTGCTAAGTTATGGTTTTGGAGGAATAGATTCATTATTCGAAGTGGCATCAGCCCAGGGTAATGTGGGGCTTTCCATGGGAATCGTCTCCCCCACCATGCCAGATTTAGCGGAGATTTTCCTGATATTGAACATGTGGATTGGTCGAATTGAGATCATACCTGCACTGGTACTGTTAAAAGGTTTATGGGATGTTTTTAAAGGTTAGATTTTTCTAAGGAAAATGACTTATATTTCATTGGATAAGAAATTTATAAAAAGTTTCTATTAAGATAAAAATTATCAATTCTAGCTTAAAAAAATCAATGAAGAAGTATTATTATGGATCTTTTCACCCATTTCATTGTGCCCTTTGCAATTTTAACTCTCTTAAAGGTTAAAGGTTTTAATGTTAAAGACAGGCTAGCAGGGGGTTTTGGAGGGATTTCTGTTGATTTTGATGTTATTCTGTTTGGAGTTGGTTTCCTTGCCCCGGAACTTTTCATATTCACCCACCGGGGAATAACCCATAGTTTCGTTTTTGGACTGGTGACCGCCATCATATTTATTTACATCATCTCCCGACCATCGGTAAATGGCTTCATCGGCCATTTAATTCAAAGAGACATTAAGGTCAAATTCAACAAACGAAGTGTTCTTTTAGCATATTTTGGAGTTCTCACTCA
>Ga0074198_1000106_pt1:0-2500 | contig 125159 bp, 124 predicted proteins | sample EPASupsiteSAE323_FD_64527 | JGI IMG/M metagenome (GOLD analysis project Ga0074198, IMG submission 64527) | Bioremediated contaminated groundwater from EPA Superfund site, New Mexico - Sample SAE3-23 | ecosystem: Environmental > Aquatic > Deep subsurface > Groundwater > Contaminated ... | reverse complement strand
AAGCATTGCCAGGCTTTAACTGCCTCCTCAGTTTCAGGGTAGAAGTAACAGGATCCATGATCTCCTTCAATAACTGTGATGGAACCACCTTTTTTGAGGACTCTCTTCAAACTTACCAGGGCCCCCACCGGGTCAGGGAGATGCTCCAGAACAAAGCATATGAACACATGGTCGAAAGTTTCATCATCAAATGGCAGTTCCATGATGTCCGCAGTTTGAAACTGGACGTTTGAAATTCCTTCTTTATTAATTAAAGCTTTAGCATGATTTAGGGATGGTGTTGATATGTCCACTGAAGTTATCCCTGCTTGGGGGCTGTTTCTGGCCAGATTGATGGTCTGTGCACCCACACCACAACCAGCTTCCAGTACCCTACTTCCCTCCGGATAACTGGTGTCATGATGCATGAGGGGAGCCAGTGTTTTTGCCTGATCAACCAGTCTAATTGCTTCTCTTTGAGAATATCCATGAACGTAATCTTCTTTCATTTAAAATAACTCCAAGAATTAAATAATTTACACCGAATTGATAATTTGCAATTTATGATATTTCATTGAATAGTTAAATAGAGTACTATTTAAAACTTCATAGCATACATATGTACATCCCAATTTGGTGGTGGAATTTAAAAAAATCCATATTTAAAAAAATGATTGAAATTAGTTTACCAGTTGAGAACACTGGGGAAGTTTTCATGACTTCTTCTGGGCTTTTTGATAACATTAATATCCTTAGAATCCCTTTATCCGGCTGGGAGAATATGTATGGATAATCCTTTTCACCTTCTTCCAGAGGATAGAAAAGCCAGACTTGCTTTACCCATGGAAAATTGGGCGTCTAAATCAGCACGGTTTCCACGAGAATCCAATCTGAACCATCCCTCATCCAAATAAACTGCGTTCAGACCTTGAAGAATGAAACCATCTTCATGAGTCAGGGTCTGATAACAGAATCCAGTAGGAATATCCATAAATCTTAAAAAAGCAGCTAATAAATTTGATTTGACAAAACATATCCCCTGACCTTCCTTATAAAACCTCTGATGCTCGACAGGTCATTATATCACTTTCAATGTCCAGGGAGTGATGAATTTCATCCCTTACAAAGTGGTAAATGGATTTCGCCATTTCAATCTGTTCCAGTCCCTGTGCCAATTCCCAAGCTTTCAGTTGAATTTCGGGATTGTTGTAATCTACTACTTCAGAAGGTTCCAGATACGCATTTAAGTCATCTTTTTGTATTAAAGAAGGCATACACATTACCCATACAAATTCTACTCATTACCCCCCAGTTTTACCAGTACTATTTACAACTTAAACATTCCATCAAGGATCCTGTACTGGAGGTAAATGATATCATCCTTAATTTTCTCCATACTCTCCAGGTACAGCTTAATTGGAACCTCGTCATCATCCAGATCCGGTGCCTGGAAAATGGAATTTGTTGTGGTGCCTCCCACCAGTTCGGGGTGTATCAGCAGGTGTACTTCATCCACCATTCCTGCTCGGAGTAAAACCCCGTTAAGAATACCACCACTGTCGACTCTTACCCTTTTAACCCCAAATTTGGTGTTAAGCTCTTCAAGGGCATTTTCCAGATCCACTTGCTGGTATCCCACCACCAAATAGTCAATGTAACGGTCCTCTAAGAAGTCCAGATACTCAGTGGGTGTGGATCTGCTGCATAACACCAGAACATCGTTGATGTAGGGCATTTTAAGTAATTCGCTCCAGATGCGAATCCGTCCTTTGCTATCTGGAACCACCAGTAACGGCCGCTTATCCTCAGGATCCTTCACTCGGGGTTTGAATGATTCTTCAGATTCTTCAAGTTTTTCCCCGGGTTTAACACCAAAGCCCTTTAACACAGTGTTGCTGCCCATTAAAACTGCGTCCACATTCCACTTAGAAGCTAAATCATAATAAAGCTCCATATCTGCATTAAAACCTGTTATTCTCCCGTCTAAACTCACTGCATTGTAAAGGATAACCAGCGGTATCATAGTAAAACCCCTTTGATTCGTTTCCCCATCTCTGATTCTTATTATAATTCTTTTGTAATAATTGATAAATTTACTCAATTTATATTCGCAGAGCAGGCCGGGCGGGCATAGTCACAGGGGCCTTTAATCTCTCGAATAATGGTCTGAAGTTCTTCTTTCGATGTTTCAACGTAGGTAATAAAGGTCAGGTAGCTCCCGGAATCAAGGTATGTGTTGCCTCGTTGGATGGACTATGTTCAAAGCTTTTTCTTTATATGAAGATGATTTAAAGGCATCTTTCTGGCGTTTAGGATGTGAAGAAAGTAAAGAGCGTAAAATACGTATAACATGATTGTCTATAAAAAAATATTATGAATGTCGACTTTTTAATTTTTAGGCTTTGTAGAAACCCTTATTTTTTTTTAGTTTTAAGTTTCGTTTTTCCTGTTTTCACTTGAAATTACAGCTACATATTTTTAAAACAGGTTGCTAAAGTATTTATAATTAGAAAGGGGAATA
>Ga0074198_1000105_pt1 | contig 126410 bp, 117 predicted proteins | sample EPASupsiteSAE323_FD_64527 | JGI IMG/M metagenome (GOLD analysis project Ga0074198, IMG submission 64527) | Bioremediated contaminated groundwater from EPA Superfund site, New Mexico - Sample SAE3-23 | ecosystem: Environmental > Aquatic > Deep subsurface > Groundwater > Contaminated ... | reverse complement strand
GGCTCGACCCATTCCATCCCCGTACGGCCCAACATACCAAACCGGGGGTGCTCCAAAACTTCGCCTTTTTGATTGGCATACAAAGCCAAAAACCTCTCATTATTTTCCACAGCTCACTTATCACCTCCCCTTCAATAGCCTACCCTAATTTAAGCTATAAAAAAAGCCCCCTTATGGAAGCTACAGAGTGTCGATAAAGTCAGACCGAGCAAAAAAGCCCCCTGACGGAGGCTAATCATTTATCGCAGATAACTTATCGGATCACATGCTTTATTATTAATTCTCACTTCAAAATGAAGATGTGGACCGGTGGTTACTCCACTTATTCCAACAGCGCTTATGACCTGACCCCGATTCACTTTTTCTCCCTTTTGCACGTTAATTTTCGAAGCATGAGCATAAAGGGTTTGTTCCCCATCCGGGTGATCAATTATCACGGTACGACCATAAACCGACATGGGCCCTGCCCAAGAGATGGTGCCGGCCGCAGCCGCATGAATCGGAGTCCCTATGGTGCTGGCTATATCGATACCATGATGAAATCCGGATTTTCTCGGGCCGAAGGGGCAGGTAATCTTACCAAGTATAGGCCAACTAACCGCATTGCGCCCTGAAACCCCGCGAGATGGTTCGGCTGTAGATGGTTCAATCCATTCCTCATCCGTCTCGGGAATTCGCAAACACTCCCCAACCTCCAAATTACTGACATTCTTATCCGGGTTGGCATCAATTATAGCTGTTTCACTAATCTGGTAGCGTTTAGCCAGATCGCTAATGTTCTCCCCAGGGGCAACAATGTGCACCGGTCCTTGGTAGTCAGGAATCTTTAAAGTCGCACCTACCGTGAGAATAGTTCTTTCATTCATGTTATTGGCAAGCATTAACTTGTTGAGACTTACATCATTATCTCGGGCAATAGCGGATAGAGTATCTCCCTTCTCGATACGGTGAAGCTTAGTCTGTCTGTCCGCTATACCACTCACCGCTTGAGAAAAGGGAATAAAATTCCCTTCGTCTAATCTAGCTACAGATGGGTGGGTGCTCAAAGCCAGCATAAAAAAGCACAAAGCAACTGAGCCTTTCCATCTATTGTTCAATTCTTTCACCTCTATTCTGCTCCGCAGCAAGATATGCGGGGCTTTCTAATCCATAGTTTTAACAGAATAGCAGGTGATTATGCAGTTGCTAGCGGTTATTTCGTGAATATTCCTTTTTTCCAAAAATGATAGGCGCAGCTCGCAGGAGGTCCTCATTAGATTTGGTTTTTTTCATGGTATCTATCATCATTTGCATCGTTTCTACCGCGTTATATTCACTGAAAGCATTACGTAGATTCCACATCAGTTCCATTTCTTCCGCATTGAATAGTAGTTCTTCCTTGCGCGTTCCTGATTTCTTTAGATCAATGGCCGGAAAAATTCTGCGTTCGGACAGTTTACGATCCAATACCAGTTCCATGTTGCCGGTGCCCTTAAACTCTTCAAAAATAACTTCATCCATACGGGAGCCAGTTTCCACCAGGGCTGTGGCAATAATCGTTAAACTACCGCCTTCCTCTATGTTACGGGCTGCTCCAAAAAATCGCTTAGGTTTAATCAGAGACGTGGGATCAATTCCCCCGGATAAAGTTCTGCCACTGGGAGGAACAACTAGATTATGGGCTCGGGCCAAACGAGTTATACTATCCATTAAGATAACTACATCTCTTTTGTGTTCAACTAAACGCTTAGCTCGCTCCAATACCATCTCAGTAATTTTCACGTGGTTCTCGGGCGGTTCATCAAAAGTGGAGGCTACTACTTCAGCCTCAGTGGAACGCTGCATGTCGGTTACTTCTTCGGGACGCTCGTCCACCAGCAGGATAATTACGACCACTTCCGGATGGTTTTTGGTTATGCCCTGGGCCATTTTCTGCAAAAGCATGGTTTTACCTGCTTTAGGAGGTGCTACGATAAGACCCCGCTGCCCTTTGCCAATGGGAGCCACTAAATCTATCAGGCGGGTGGAAAGCTCTTGCGACTCAGTAGCCAGACTCAGTCTTTCAGTAGGATAGAGGGGAGTAAGCGCGTCGAAATGAATTCTTTTCACCGCATCTTCCGGTGGAAAGCCGTTAACATCTTCAACTTTTAACAGTGCAAAAAATCTTTCACTATCCTTCGGTGGCCTTACCTGTCCACCTACCCGGTCACCCGTACGCAGATCAAATTTTCTAATCTGGGATGGAGACACGTAAATATCCTCATGACTGGGAACGTAAGCAAAGGGCCGCAGGAATCCATAGCCATCATTCATGATCTCCAGGACTCCTGATGCTTGCAGCAGTTCATTAGAATGAGTCAGGGCTTTAGTAATCTCGAACACTAATTCTTTTTTGCGCAGTTTGGAATAGCCGCCCAAATTGACATCCCTGGCAATCTGGTACAATTCCAGCATGGTCTTATTTTCCAATTCGGATATATTCAACTTGTTGCTCCTCTCTATATATTCACATAGTTGTAACTTTGATGGAAATCACCAGGGAAAAGAATTGCACCGAATGTGAGGTACTACTACTCCATCCGGAGTTTGATGCGATGATCACTAAATAAAGGTTTTTTATCGAGGCGATGATTGGCTTCAATAAATCTGACGGTTCCTGATTTACTCCTCATTACTATTGTTTGGGTAATGGCATGTCCCTGTAAATATGTTACTCCCTTGAGTAAAAATGAATCAGTAATACCAGTCGCTACAAATATTACATCGTCTGATTTAACCAGTTCATCAATGGAAAATAATTGTTTAGTGTCTTTTATACCCATCTCGTGACAGCGACGTATTTCATCGTCATTTTCGGGAACCAATCGGGCTTGAAAGTCACCTTCCAGGCACTTTAGGGCGGCCGCGGTAATCACTCCTTCTGGTGCTCCTCCGATCCCTAGCAGTATATCTACCCCTGAATCCGGATAGGCAGTAGCTACTCCTGGAGAAACATCACCATCGGAAATTAGTTTAATGCGGGCTCCGGTGCTGCGAACTTCTTCAATAATACCCTGATGGCGCTCGCGATCCAATATAACTGCGGTTACTTCACTTAGCGACTTGTCCAAAGCTTTCGCTACCTGACGCATATTCTCCTTAACGGGTGCGTCCAGGAAAACCCTTCCCTTGCATAGGGGCCCTACCGCGATTTTATCCATATACATATCAGGGGCATGCAGCAAACTCCCCCGGGGAGCTGATGCTAATACCGCAATAGCCCCGGTAAGACCTTTAGCAACAATGTTGGTTCCTTCCAGGGGGTCAACCGCAATATCGACTTGAGGCGGAACTCCCAGTCCGACCCTTTCCCCTATGTACAGCATCGGGGCTTCATCCATCTCTCCCTCACCGATGACAACCATCCCATCGATGGATACTGTATCAAACATCACTCGCATCGCCGTAACGGCAGCATCATCAGCTGCATCCTTATTGCCTCTGCCCACCCAGCGGGCCGCTGCCAGCGCAGCAGCTTCGGTCACTCTTGCAAACTCAAGAGCTAATTCTCTCTCCACAACAAACCCCCCCAGTTCTTAGAACGCCTGCTTCCAATCATTCATAAATTTTTCAATACCTGCATCAGTTAGTGGATGTTTAATCATCTGTTTGATAATAGCGTAAGGAACGGTAGCAATATGGGAACCAATCCGGGCAGCTTCAATAAAATGTATGGGATGTCTTATACTTGCAGCTATAACCTCGGTAGAAAGCTCGAATTGGTTAAAGATACTAACAATTTCCTCCAGCAAGATCAACCCGTTATTCCCATTGTCATCAACCCGGCCCAGAAAAGGACTTACAAAACTGGCTCCGGCGCGAGCAGCCAACAGGGCCTGGGCAGCAGAAAATATCAGGGTGGCATTGGTACGGATATTCTCTCCTGCCAAAATATTAATGGCTTGTAGCCCAACCTCTGTCATTGGTATTTTGATTACTACATTGGGATGAATAGCAGCCAGATCGTGGGCTTCCCTGATCATGGATTCGAGATCCAAGCCAAGGACCTCCGCGCTTATCGGTCCGTTTACAATACTGCAGATTTGTTTGACCACCGTGGGATAGTCTTTCTTTTCTTTGGCAACCAGACTTGGGTTAGTGGTTACACCATCCAAAAATCCCATATCATTAATCTCTTTTATTTCTTCTATGTTAGCAGAATCAATAAAAATTCGCAAAAAAACACTCCTTTCAGGAAAAACTATTTGGAATGTAGGAAAAATAGAGGAGCATAATGTGGTATCTCTTTCGCAGCCTTTAAGCTTTGCCGGAACTACCAAAAACTCTGATTTTTTTCTCTAATTATGGCTACCGCCGCATCCCGGGCCGGGCCCAGCAGTTTACGAGGGTCAATTGTATTGTCCATGGGCAGTACCAATTGCAATAGCCAAACTCTCGATACCAGTCTTTTCCACAAAATAGCGTGCTTCCTCAGGGTCAGTATACATGGCTTCTCGGTCGCTCACATGCACGTCATCTTCCGCACCTCCTATTTTACCCAGTTCTGCTTCAACTGATACTCCCTATCGGTCAGGTTATCTCCAGAACTTTGTTAGTGAATGGCGATATTCTCCTCCAGCGGAAGTTTGGATCCGTCATACATTACCGAACTAAATCCGCTGCGTATACATCTGAACACTTTCAATCCTAATTCAGGGTATTATTCGTCGCGGTAAATCTCTGCAGGACAAAGCGGAGGATTGAGCCATACAGTATTACGATTGAAGACAAAGTAATACTACGCTACTTTAACCGATAATGATATAAATAATCAGGGTTGACAGCATAAGTATTCTAAACTGGTGATCAACTGTAATTCTATGATGCCATTTCTATCATCAATTGATTAACCAAATCTCGGAGCACCATAATGTCAAAAGGTTTGCTGATGCACCTTTTAACCCCTGCATCCAATGCTTGTTTGACTACTTCAATTTCTCCGTAGGCGGTCATCATGATTATGGGGATGTCGGGATTTCTTTCCATGATTTCATGAGTCGCTTCCAAGCCATTCATATTAGGCATTTTTACATCCATCAATATGAGGTCAGGAACCATCTCTTCGACCTTATCAATTGCCTCCAGACCATCCCCGGCAATCCTGACATTCCAGCCTTCTTTCTTGAAAAGTTCTTCCAAGAGACGTCTAACCCCTTTTTGATCGTCCACAATCAATATCTTACCTCTCATCCCCAATACCCCCAATCCTATCATATATTTAAAGCTGCTTCTGCCTAAATAAATTCAGCCTACATTAACCCAAGCTCATTATACCAAATATTACCACTGCGTTAAATGTATTTCCTGGGTTTATGGGTTATTTTTATCATTATTTCCATGTTTCCCCATTTTGCTGTATATTCTCGGGCTTTTACAAGGCTTGCCCACCTTCATCAAAAGCCATTGGTTCCGTCTCTCCATCCCGAACATACAACCTGTTTATATTGGGAGAAGCCAGAGTTTTGCGCACCGGCACCTCTACCTCATCGCCTATTTTTACCTCGTCAACCAAGGGGATTTCCACCAGTGCCATCTGCATAAATACTTTCCCGCGAATAGGGTATTCCTTGCCTTTTATAGTTACATATAGATTAAAGCGGCTTACATTATAATAACCAAGTATCATTTTAGCCAGCTTTTTTAACATATCTAAAAATCCGCGCGGCTGGTTGGCTACCTCCACCGCCAGTCCATCATTAAACCCCACCGGTATCACTGCAATTTGAGCTGTTCGTTTTAACTGGTAGGAGCGATAGTAGGCAAGGAAGCTTCCTTGGGGCAGCGTCTGGAGTGAAATAATGCGACTCTTGAAGCGGTAAGGATCCTGCAACTGTAAACGCGTGGGGAAATTACCGACCGGATGCTGCCCCGATAAGAGTGTCCCGATGCGAACTGCATCAAGGTACATGTCAGGTGAACGTAGAACCACCGCGCTATTAGCCACATGTTTGATCGGGATAACAAAGCCCTCTCGTTCTAATCGATTTACTACCTGCATGAATTTCTGAAACTGCTGCATGGTATAATCGTGTGAAGTTGGGTCAGCCGCGTGGGTATATATACCCTCCACTTGCACCTGCTTATTTGGGAACAATCGTCGGCAGACGGTAACGGCATCTTCCTCGTTTAAACCAAAACGTCCCAAGCCGGTCTCTATCTTCAGGTGTACTTTCACTTGTATGTTTTTTAGGGTGCATACTCTTTCCAGGAGTTCACGGTCATTATCCGATCCAATGGTGAGAGTCAGGTGGTTCCTGATCGAATCCTTAACATCTGCTTCACTAACTAGCGGACTGAACATCAGGATATCTGCTTTTATCCCCGCACTCCTTAACTGCATCGCTTCATAAAAGAAGCTGACTCCCAGAAAATCTACCCCATTCTGGCAGAGAATCCGCGCAATTGCTGCGGCTCCATGTCCATAGGCATTAGCTTTAACTACGGCAATTAATCTCGTTTTTCCCTCCAGCAAGGACATTACTTCCAAAAGGTTGTGCCTGACCGCATCCATATTAATTTCAATCCATTTATCCATTATCTCGCCAGTCCTCTCTGGAGTACAATGTCAACCCCTTTTCTTCAATACTCCGCGACTTACGTTCTTATAGAAGGGCAAAACTCTGGTCCATGCGAAATATAAGGTAGGCGAGTAAACCCTGTCCCAATCGCCTATAAATTCAATAAGGTCCCCATTAAAGCCCTTTTTGAAACGATACAGGCCATAAAGCGGATTGTTCTCGTCTAAATCCCCGGACACCCCTCGAAAATCATAAACCGTACAGCCCTGCTCCTGAGCCCAGCGGATCATTTCCCATTGGATAAGATAATTGGGCATAACATTGCGATAATCGTTACTGGAAGCCCCATATAGATACCAAGCCTTTCTCCCCAGGATTAGAGCCAATGTTGCCGATACAACCCGTCCCTCAAATTCAGCCAGAAATATTTGCGCCATTCCATTCTCCACCATTTGATCCCATATCATTTCAAAATACTCATAACCCCGGATCAGGAAATGGTCTCGGGCTGCGGTCTCCTGCAGAATCGCATAAAAGGAGGGTAACTCTTGCTTACCCTCGGCTTGTCTAATGGTTACGCCCTTTTTCGAGGCCAGCTTTATATTGTAGCGAGTCTTACTATGCATGTTTGCAAGTAATTGGCTGGCTGACGGGGAAATATCTAATTGAAAGACAAATGCCGGCTGTACCCCTTCAAAATCAAGTCCGGTATCGTTGCGCTGGAATTTACATTGGCGCAAGATATCCTTGAAATCACTATTATCAGTAGGTACATCAGGATCGATCTTTAGAAATATAGCCCCATGATCGCGAGCGGCACGCTCGGCTCCAGCAAAAAGGGTCTGGCAGTGCTCCCGGCTTTTTATGTCCACTACCGGACCGCGTGGAGCATAAAATATACATCGTTTTATTCCTGGTAGGGGCAATCTTCTTTTTAAAATAAGTAAAGATCCTCTTATTTCTCCATCTTGTTCCAGAACCAATGGCAAAGGCAACCACCCCATCCCCCGCTTCACCTCTCCCCATTCCCATGTTTGCAGGAAATGTCCTTTGGGGTGCAGTCGCACAAAATCACTATAGCGATTCTTTTCTTTTATATCGATAATTCTGGTCGTAAACATGATTATTCTCCTCATATTATCGGTCTCCTTGTTAGTCTTACCATAATAAATAGGAGGTATGCTTGCAAAAAAGCGAGCTTCCCGCTCGCTTTTACACTATTTAATTGCCGCTTTTATTAACCCCAGGAACAATGGGTGTGGTCGGTTGGGCCGGGATTTATATTCAGGATGGAATTGGCAGCCCACAAACCAGGGATGCCCTGGCAACTCAATGATCTCCACCAAATTTCTGTCAGGAGATAGTCCGCATATTTTTAACCCATTCTTTTCGAGGTCCTGGCGGTATATGTTATTAATCTCATAGCGGTGGCGATGTCTTTCGTTTATAAACTCCTGTCCATAGGCTTCACGAACCATGGTTCCAGGCTCAATTACACAAGGATAAACTCCCAGTCGCATGGTTCCGCCTTTATTCGCAATGTTCTCCTGCTCTGACATGAGATGTACTACCGGATACGCAGTACCGGTATCGAATTCAGAACTGTTGGCCCCCGTAAAACCGCACACATTGCGGGCGAATTCAATTACTGCACACTGCATTCCCAGGCAGATCCCTAGAAATGGAATTTTTTTCTGGCGGGCGTAGCCGGCTGTGGCAATCTTACCTTCAATTCCCCGCTCACCAAAACCGCCCGGCACCAAGATTGCATCCACTCCGGCCAGTAATTGGTCGGGGCCCAATTTCTCAATGTCTTCCGCAAATATCCACTTAATATCAACTTCGCAATTATATTGAAATCCGGCATGGTGTAGTGATTCATTAATACTAAGATATGCATCCTGGAGTTCAACATATTTCCCTACCAGAGCGACTGTTACCTTTTTATCCACTTGCCCGATCCGTTTCACCATCTCAGCCCACTCAACCAGATCGGCTTCCCCACAGGTAAGCCCCAAGCGCTTAATGACCTCTCGGTCCAGACCCTCCTGCGCCAGCATTAAAGGAACTTCATAAATGCTCTCGGCATCTTTCAATTGAATAACCGCTTCCCTATCTACATCGCAAAACAAAGCCAATTTAGCTTTGATATCTTCAGATAGATCCTTTACCGTCCGGCACACCAGTATGTCCGGCTGTATCCCAATACTGCGCAATTCTTTAACACTGTGCTGACTGGGTTTAGTCTTCAATTCTCCGGCGGCTTTTATGTAGGGGATTAAGGTAACATGTATGTACATAACCCGGTCTTTACCCAGTTCATATTTTAACTGGCGAATGGCTTCGAGAAAGGGCAGGGACTCTATATCGCCGACGGTACCGCCAATTTCGCTGATTACTACATCTGGATGGGCTTTATTCTCTATCAGCATGACCCGTTCTTTAATTTCATTAGTTATGTGCGGAATAACTTGGACTGTTTGTCCCAGGTAATCGCCCCGCCGTTCTTTATCGAGCACCGTCTGATATATTCTTCCCGTAGTACAATTGGCATACTGGGTAAGGTTCTCGTCTACAAAACGTTCATAATGGCCTACATCTAAATCGGTTTCTGCCCCATCGTCAGTGACATATACCTCACCATGCTGGTAGGGACTCATCGTGCCGGGATCAACATTAATATAGGGGTCAAATTTCTGCAATGCCACTTTTAGGCCCCTGCTTTTTAAGAGCCTGCCCAGTGAGGCAGCCGTAATTCCTTTGCCTAACGAAGAAACTACGCCACCGGTAATAAATATATACTTTGTCACTTAACCTGACCTCGCTTTCCCGCAACTAATTATCCCAACCTATTGAATTTTACCCTGCCTGGACTGAGGAGGTCAACCCTTAGAGACTATCAAAAAATAATCTAGCCATTTACTCCGGTTTTTTTCTTAGCTCATACTTCGTTCTCAAAGCTTTGAATAGTCTCTTAATAATCAAGGATGATGATTCTTTGGTCCAGCCCGAGGTTGTACGAATTAACTTCCAAATACGGTTTTTTTATAACCGTATCATAATGTGATATAAACTCCTCAACCGGAGCCAAGGCAAAGGATAGATGGGGGGTGGCAAAGTGCATGGGGATTACAATCTTGGGCTGCAATGTCTGCACAATCCCCACAGCCTCTCCTGCATCAATGGTATATCTCCCTCCCACCGGCACCAGTAAAACGTCTACAGATCCTATTTCCCTCACCTGCTGGGCAGATAGCATCTGCCCTAAATCGCCAAGGTGCACCAGTCCCAAGCCTTCTGCTGAAATCTTGAAAATGGTGTTAAGCCCACGTTCCCGACCGGCATTGCCGTCATGGTATGATGCAATGCCGGTTATGCTTATCCCTTCCATCTCGACCGTGCCAGTACCCAAGATAATCCGGGGCTGACCATCAATAGTCGCCACCGCGTTATGATCACGGTGATCATGGCTTACGGTTACAATATCTGCTGTGACCGGCGTCATGGGGTAACCATAGTCTGCATTGAAGGGGTCTGTGACAACTATTTTATCCTCAGTTTCAATAATGAATGAAGAATGGCCACGCCACCTTATCTTCATTCTTAGACCTCTCGGTATATCTTGCTGGCATCAAAATACCAGAAACCATCTCCCTGATAAACCAGTCGGTTGTCCAGATTGATACGTGTATAAATAGAAGTCAGGGTAACCGCATCCAATTGTTTGCCCATCCGCTTGGCAATTTCTCTGGTTAATTCATCATAAAAAACCGGTTCTTGTCTTTGAGTAAGAATTTCCATAGCCCAATCAGCTTCGCTTTTTTTCCGGTGTTGCATATAATCCCTCCTACATTTGATCGGGTGCAGATACACCCAGTATAGTCAAAGCATTTTTAATCGTGATCCGGGTCGTTTCCATAAGGAGCAGACGTGCATCCTGTAAAGACTGGTTATCATTCAAAACTCGATGATGGTTATAAAAACTATGGAATAACCCGGCTAAATCTAAAATATAACGGGCAATTCTCTGCGGGGCCATAGTCCGAGCGACAATGGCAATTTCTTCAGGAAAGTCCGCAATTTTTCTCAAGAGCTGCATTTCCTCGATCCCCAGAACTGAAAAATCCACTTCTTCCACCCTTTTTCTTTCCACCCCGGCGGCGGCGGCCTGGCGGAAAATGCTCTGGATACGGGCATGGGCATACTGTACATAATATACCGGGTTGTCCTGACCCTTTTCCTTGGCCAGGTCCATATCAAAATCCATCTGGCTGTCGGGACTGCGCATCACAAAGAAGAATCTCGCTGCATCTTTGCCCACATCCTCGATCAATTCATCCAGCGAGATGGTGGTACCGGTGCGTTTGGACATGCGGACTACGATGCCCCCTCGATATAGCCTTACTAGCTGCATTAAGAGTATATCCAACCTACCTGCATCATAACCCAGGGCTTGAACGGCCCCTTTCATTCGGGCTACATGACCATGGTGATCAGCACCCCAAACGTTTATTACCCGATCGAAACCTCGTCTAAATTTATCCCGATGGTAAGCTATATCAGTAGCAAAATAGGTCGGCAGCCCATTTGCCCGTATTACCACCTCATCCTTTTCATCACCAAAAAGGGTTGACTTAAACCACAAGGCCCCATCTTCCTCATAAATGAACCCTTTTTCCCTAAGGTAATCGATTACCTCATTAACCTGACCTGATGCGTGTAAAGATGTCTCGCTAAACCAAACATCATAATTTATACCAAAATTACTCAGGGTGGTTTTAATATACTCTATTTTTTCTTTGAGGGCATAATTAACCACAAACTTTTGGCGTTCCTCAGAACTCATAACCAGCAGTGCATCTTTGTAGTCACGGATAATATTCTTAACCGTATCTACCACATCCTGACCAGCATAGCCATTATCCGGAAATTCAATCTTAGCCCCCATCAGCTGCAGATATCTGGCTTCCAGAGATTGGGCGAATACTTCGATCTGGTTACCGGCATCGTTTATATAGAATTCTCGCTCAACATCGAAACCTGCAAATGACAATGCATTGGCTAGGGTATCTCCTATAGCTCCTCCTCGGGCGTTCCCCATATGTAGATTGCCGGTTGGATTGGCGCTGACAAACTCTACTTGCACCTTGAGGTTCTGCCTGGGACTGCTGCCGTAACGGTCACCCATGCCAATTACCAACGCGGGCAGGTCATAAAGCCATGACTGATCGAGAAAAAAATTGATAAACCCGGCACCGGCTATCTCAACGTTCTGCAGTTCCGGCATGAGTTTTCTATCTATTTGCGTAACTATTATCTCAGCAATCTTGCGGGGAGCCATCCGGGCTGACCGGGCCATAAGCATGGCTACATTACTGGAAAAGTCACCATGTCCCTCATCGCGCGGCACCTCAATAACAAAATCGGGCAGACTGTCAAATGTGATCAACCCCTCTGCTCGAGATTTTTCCAAGGCACTAACCAGTAAATTTCTCAAACCATCCCGGATTTTTTGAATAGGATCCATTGTAGACCTCCTTAAGTTGTGTGCTGCGGATCTGCTATGTAATGCTATTGAACCCGACGTATAAAAGGGTCCCAAATAATCGCTACTGTTATATAAAAGCTCCGTGTAATAATACATCACCAGCAGGCAAAAGTCACGCGCGTCGCACACGTTACTGAGGTTGATCTGCAGGTTGTCGCAATAAGTACGATTGTCTTAATTATACAAGTTTTAATGATCCTATTACACTAAAAAAAATAGGATGACATATGATCGCATTATTTTATTTATTGAGGACTACAATTTATGAATCGATACCCCGACCGGCTACATTAAGCTGTTTTCATAAAAATAACCCTTTTATTCTACCCATCAAGTTAGACCCGTTCATGATAAATATAAGTTAAAAGTGTATGAAAAGCGGTATAGACATATTACCCATTAGGTGCTATTATGTCACCATGTATACTGAAACAGCGCCATCAGTTTACCCGTTATATATATACCACTTCGTCCCCGAAATGATCCTAATAAATAATCTCTGCGTAATATCCGATTAATTGATCTAAAACAGATTTACCGTAGAATTGGGAGTGATTAATTTGCAGGAAAAGAGTAAATTGGCCCCGCTGGTATTGCTATTGGTCCTATTAGCGGGAGTTTCCTATTGGGCTTATATTAAATATTTCCCAACTGCCAATTCTAGTATTTTAGCTACCGGTACCATTGAAGCCACTACGGTTGATTTGAATGTAAAAGCTGCGGGCACAATAAAAACTCTGTTTTTCCAGGAAGGTGATACCGTTCACAAGGATCAGTCCTTGGCGGAGCTTACCCGCAGTGATATCGCCGCCCAGCAGGAAAGAGATGCGCTGGGAGTTGTAGAAGCACAGGCCAAACTAAATGACTTGGTTTCGGGTGCGCGGGCTCCAGAAATTGAAACAGCAGTTACCAACGTTAATATGGCGCAAATCAACTTGGATAAAGCCAACCAGGATTTAGCGCGGGCAGAGCAGCTATTTCAGGCCGGGGCAATCTCTCAGCAAGAAGTGGATCAGTCCCATGTAAATGCCGACCTTAAGAAAAACCTGCTGGAAGCTGCTCAAGCCGGACTAACTTTACTGCAGGCGGGCACCCGGCCGTCGCAGATAAGTGGCGCTGCAACCGAGGTTGAACGTACGAAAGCGGTTTTGAAAGCGACTGAAGCCATGTTGGATGATTTGAAAATCAATAGTCCTATTGACGGAACTGTCCTGAGCAGAAATTATGAACCGGGTGAGTTCGTTGCTATGGGCACATCTCTGGGCACTATCGCTGATTTAAACCGACTCTGGATAAAAGTCTATATTCCTACTGATGATCTTCCGGCGGTAAAACTAGGTCAGAAAGTACACTTTACCGTCAGTGGAGACCCAACTCAATTTATAGGAACCGTCAGCAATATAGCCTCCCAAGGAGAGTTTACGCCCAAGACCATCCAGACTAAACAAGAAAGAACCAATGTGGTTTTTGCCGTAAAAATAACGGTAGACGATAATCAGAATTCAGTATTAAAACCGGGTATGCCGGCTGACGTTGTTTTTGACCGGAGCTAAAGAAATGATTATTACCAGCGGTTTAAGCAAATCATTTGGCAAAGTACCCGCGGTGGACGGGGTTGATCTGCAGGTGACAGCCGGCGATATCTTTGGCCTGGTAGGTCCGGATGGCGCAGGCAAAACCACCCTCTTGCGTATGATATGTGGATTAATCACCCCGACTGCAGGGGAAGTTTCTCTGATGGGCTTTTCACCCCAGGAAATGGAACATGCCAAGAAAAACCTGGGTTATATGCCCCAGCGCTTCAGTTTATATGGGGATCTGACCATCATGGAAAACATTTCCTTCTTCGCCGCTATGTACAAACTAGATAAACATACGATCGAGGAACGCGCCAATGAAATCCTATCTCTAACAAACCTGAGTGATTTCAAACAACGCTTTGCTGATAATCTGTCCGGAGGAATGAAACAAAAACTGGCCTTAACCTGCGCCCTTATTACCCGCCCTAGACTTCTTATTTTGGATGAGCCGACTTATGGAGTGGATCCAGAATCGCGCAAGGAATTCTGGAAAATTTTGTACTATTTAAATCAGGAAGGTATGACCGTCTTGGTTTCGACCGCCTATATGGACGAAGCCGAGCTGTGCAACCGGGTGGCCTTCATTAACCAGGGGCGAATCAAAGCCAACGATTCTCCCGCCGGGCTGAGAAAATCCTTTACTCACCGCATTCTCGAAGTTAGAGCTGAATCCCGGGATCCTAATATGCTGAATAACTTGCCTAAAGTATTGGATGTTTCTTTTTTTGGTTACAAGTACCAGGTCGTGGTAGATGATATTCCCGGAGCAATAGCAGCGGTGGAAAATTACCTGCACGAAAAGAACATCCCCCTGACATCCATTGAGGAAGTCCCTCCCTCGATGGAAGACGTGTTTGTTCTCCTAGCTGAAAAGGAGGCAATATAATGGAATATGCGATAGAGAGTCAGGGATTAACCCGGGTCTTCGGCAGTTTTACGGCCGTAGATAGTTTGACCATGAATATACATCCCGGGGAAGTCTGCGGTTTTCTGGGCGCCAATGGAGCAGGCAAATCCACGGCTATTCGTATGTTGTGCGGAATCCTGCAGCCCAGTTCAGGCAGTGCCACCGTATTGGGTTATGATCTCTTGCGAGAAGTGGAGAAAATAAAAAGTAAGATTGGTTATATGTCGCAGAAATTCAGTCTATATGAAGATTTGAGCGTTAAAGATAACTTGGCCTTCTATGCCGGCATTTACAGCATTCCCTACAATCATCGTGCCGAGCGGATTGGCGAGATGCTTAAACTGGCTGATATTGCTGAGTACTCGAATGATCTCGTAGCCAACCTCAGTGTAGGCTGGCAGCAGCGTTTGGCTTTATGTTGTGCGATTATTTCCCGCCCAGAAATGGTTTTTCTGGATGAGCCTACCAGCGGAGTCAGTCCCACCAGTCGGCGGCAATTTTTTAACATCATTCAAAATCTCTCCAACCAGGGCACCACCGTTATTGTTACCACCCATTTTATGGATGAGGCGGAGCGCTGTGACCGGATTGCCTTTATGTCTGAGGGAAGGCTCTTAGCTTTGGATACCCCGGACAATTTAAAAAAAAGTGTTATCCAGGGCCAGATGGTGGAACTGGAATTGCCTCATCCCATGGAACATCTAAAAAGCATAGAGACGCTGCCTTATGTCCGTGAGTGTAGTATGTATGGAGCCTTCATCCATGTCCTGCTCAGCTCGCCATCAGACCTGGCTGCCCTGCAGGATTTTACCGGCGTTCCGCCCCGGCCGATAATGCCGACACTGGAAGATGTTTTTATAACCCTGGCAAAAAGGGGAAAGAAAGGAGCACTGGGAGCATGAGCAGAATCCTGGCAGTGATGAAAAAAGAAGTATTACAGATGACTAGAGATCGTATGACCCTCGCCCTGGTTTTCATGATTCCGCTGGTACAGCTATTATTGTTCGGTTATGCGATTCAAACCGAGGTGAAACATATTTCGACGGTGGTTTTTGACCAGTCGCTATCCGCAGAAAGCCGCGATATGCTTAGTTCTTTCACCGCCTCCGGCTATTTTAATATAAACTATGCGGCAGGCAGCTATGCTGATGTAACTCAGAAGATTGACAGCGGTCAAGCCAAGGTGGGCATTATCTTTCCGCCCGATTTTGCTGACAATGTTAGAAGTGGTATCTCGGCTCCCCTGCAGGTAATAGTAGACGCCAGCGACAATATGGTCGCCAATCAAGCCATCGCTATCGCCAATTCCATCGGCCTGATTAAGTCCCAGCAAGTGATCTTTAACAAGCTGCATCTCAGCGGCGCTCCCTATGATATACGAGTTCGACCTTGGTACAATCCGGATGGGATTACGGCTTACTATATGGTTCCTGCTATTCTGGGTATAATCGTTACCCTTACCATGATGATTTTGACTGCCGTCGCGATAGTACGCGAAAGGGAACGTGGCACCCTGGAACAACTAATGGTCACACCCATCAAATCTTATGAACTAATGATCGGTAAAATAGTGCCTTATATAGTCATGGGATATATGCAGATAACGGTAGCCTTATTGGTGGGAGTATTGGTTTTCGGGGTTCCCATCCGGGGAAGCCTTCTCCAGCTATATTTGCTCACTCTGTTCTTTATTACCGCCTCATTGGGTCTGGGGCTAATGATTTCCAACATTGCTAAGAACCAGATGCAGGCTTTCCAATTATCCTTCTTTGTGATGTTGCCCAGTATTCTTCTGTCCGGTTTTCTCTTTCCCCGTGATGCCATGCCGCGTGTCATCTATTATATAAGTGCGGTAATCCCGTTGACTTATTACCTGGATATCATCCGGGGCATAATTCTGAAGGGTATTGGTTACCAGTACCTTATGGGACAGGTAACTGTCTTACTGGTGTTTTCTCTGGTTTTCCTGACCATCAGTGTCATCAAGTTTAAGAAGAAAATAGCTTAATAGGGAAGGTTTATATGGGTATTAAAGATAAAATTATAAGCGCCTGCCGGGATCTATCCCGGGAGCGAGGATTGCACAATATTAATATGGATGAACTGGCAGCCCGAGCCGGAGTCAGTAAAAGAACGGTCTATAGATATTTTACGGGCAAAGAAGCAATTATCGAAGCAACCCTGTACGCATTTATGGATGAGGTGTCGTCTGAAGCCGACCACCTTCTACAAACTGAAAAAGAACCGGCCCGAATTTTATCTGGCTTGCTGAACTACCTGTTTATGCACGGCCAGTTTGTGGCCAATCCTCACAGCTTAAATGATTTAAGGGTTTACTACCCCCATCTTTGGCAAAAGATTGACCGCTTCCGATTGGATCGGATAGTATCCGTCCTGGATTTTATCAACAGCAACGAAGAATCCTCTCCCATAAGCGAGGTAGATCCCCGCATTGTTTCGGCAGTAATCCTGGCGTCTATTCAGGCAGTTTTGAATCCTGACTTTGTCCTGGCTAACAACCTGACCTTTGAAGAAACAGCGCGTCAGTTAAGTAGTTTGTTGCTTAACGGTTTCAATCCGCGGTGAGTATCTCTTTATAAATGGCAACTATAGCCCATCCGTGCTTTATGTTTGGGTATACGCTCCTATAGCAGAGGCGATAACAGGCGGCAAAAGGCTTCTTTGGTCCTCACTGCCAGCGACCTGCTCAGGTAGTCCGCCATGGTAATTTCGGTGCAGTCTTCCAGGTCTTTAATAAAGGCGGCTTCAAATTCCTGACTTACCTTTTCGTCATATATGAAAGCATTTACCTCAAAATTAAGATCAAAGCTTCTTATGTCTATATTGGCAGTTCCTACTGTACTCACCAACCCATCGATCACAATTAACTTACTATGAATAAATCCTCGGTTATATGTAAAGCAGCGCACCCCCGCTTCCAGCAATTCCCCTACGTAGGAAAGCGATGCCCAGTAAACAAAATAATGATCCGGTTTACCGGGAATAATCAAGCAAACCTCTATTCCTGATAAAGCCGCGATTCTTAATCCCTCCAGGATACTGTCGTCCGGCACAAAATAAGGGGTTTGCAGATAAATATTGCGCCGGGCACTGCTGATCATCTTCAGGTAGCCGTTCTTAATAGCACTCCACTTGGAGTCGGGACCGCTGGATACGATCTGGACTCCGGTATCACCTTGGGGAACACGGGTTGGAAAATACCTGTCTTCAGCCATAAAGTTGTCATGGGATGCATAGCGCCAGTCTAACAAGAACCTCAATTCCAGTTCATCCAGAGCACTGCCTTTTATGCGAATATGGGTATCCCGCCAATGGCCAAACTCTTTGGATATACCCAGATACTCATCCCCAATGTTAAATCCCCCGGTAAATCCATCCAGGCCGTCAATCAGACAAATCTTCCGATGATTACGATAGTTTATTCTTAAATTTATATAAGGTAGAAGAGGTGGAAAAAAGATCGCCGTTTTCCCCCCGGCCTCAAGCAGCGGTTTGAAAAAATTCCGGGGCAGGTACATGCACCCCATCCCGTCATACAAAAGTTTAACTTCTATCCCCGCCGAGGCTTTCCGAACCAGCGCATCCAATATCGATCGCCCCAGATTATCATTGCGAATGATATAGTACTCAATATGGATATATCTTTCCGCTCGCTCTATCGCTGCTATTATTTCCCGAAACAAATCATTGCCTTCTTGAAATATCTGAATACTGTTATCCTGAGTATATAAAGCCTGGTTATTCAAATGTAGGTGGATAAGTTCTCGGTATTCTTGAATGCGGGTGTCATTGAATATTAACTGGTTATTATGAAAATGTTCTTCCTGTTGTTGTACAAGGGGGTAAATCTCCCGTTCCTCACCTTCTTTAATATAAAACAGGCGCTTCTTACGCAGATCCTGGCCCAGGAACAAATATAATACGAATCCAAATCCGGGCAAAAAAAGCATTACCAGCAGCCAGCTCAGGGTTGCTGTAGGATTGCGGCGTTCAAAACCTACCAATATTAACGCCAGGATGATATTAAATACAAATAAATAGTTTATATACTGAGAACCAGTATTGAACAGTGTCATGGTAACCTCCTGCCAGCTAGCTTCTCCTTATTCGACCATACTGACCGCATAATCAGGATAGGTGCGATGGAGGACTATTTCCTCCCCAACCTCACATCCACTCTTCTGCAGAACCTGGCTGACTGTCCTTTCCGCCAGGTGAGGATGATTATTCTGTTGGCTCAAATGAGCCAGAAACACCTGCATAACTCGTTGCCGGGGAATATGAGCCAGGATTTGTCCCGCGTCATGGTTGGATAAATGACCATGTTTACTTCTAATCCGTTGTTTTAAAAAAGCAGGATACGGCCCGGTTTGCAGCATTTCAAGATCATGATTGGCCTCTAAAATTGCCACATCAGCGTAGGCCAGCGCCTCGGCTGCACCCCGGGTGATTACCCCCAGATCAGTCGCTATAACCCATTTTATATTTTGATAATAGAAACAAAACCCGACCGGGTCCACCGCATCATGAGAAATCGGGAAAGGCACGATTTTTACCGCTCCTATATCCAAACGTTCACCCAGTTCCCGGCGGCACTCGGAGGGAATCTCATTATGCTTGTTTATCGCTTCCCAGGTGGCAGACCGGGCATACACCGGCAGGCGGTGTCTTTTCACCAAAGTCCGTATCCCTTTAATATGGTCGGAATGTTCATGAGTTATTAATACTCCATCCAAATCAGACACCGAGATCCCTACCCCGGCCAGACCGCGCTCGATACGGCGGGCACTGATACCTGCATCAATTAATAGTTTTCGTCCTCCTAATTCAATCAACGCAGCGTTCCCAGTGCTGCCACTGGCTAAAATATGTAGCTGCATAATGGCCAAACCCCTTAAATGTATGTAAATTATGATTTCAATTAAACTGACTTGTCTTCCCTTACTCCCATCTGTAATTATACTTGTCTTTTCATGCTTTTTCACTTTTTATCGTTTAAGTCCAATAATGTCTGTTACCTCAAATAAAAACCCTCTGACTCAGAGGGTTAGTTTCAGCAGTTATGACATTTTCCGTTTATTTATACTGACACCTTGGCAGCTTGCAGCAACGGTTTAACCCAGATAAGCTTCCTTAACCAACGTATTGTCAAGCAGCTCACTGCCCCTGCCGGTTAGTACTACTCGGCCGGTTTGCAGGACATAGCCGCGATTGGCTATTTTAAGCGCTTTAAGAGCATTCTGCTCTACTAACAGAATGGTCATCCCCGACGAATTAAGGGTTTTAATCACCTGAAATATATGATCTACCAACAAAGGCGCGAGCCCCATGGATGGTTCGTCCAACAGCAGAATATCAGGTTCGCTCATCAGTGCTCGCCCCATCGCCAACATCTGTTGTTCACCCCCGCTTAAGGTGCCTCCCTTTTGGCGGCGTCGCTCTTCCATACGCGGGAATAACTCGAAAACTCGCTCCATGTTAGTCTTGATGCGAGCCTTGTCCGTAATACGGAAGGCCCCCATTTCTAAATTCTCCTGTACAGTCAAGCGAGGGAAAATCTTCCTGCCCTCAGGAACATGGGCGACTCCCATGCCCGCCACTTCGTGAGCCGGAAGAACCTCAATGCTTTTTCCCCGAAAGAAAATTCTGCCCTTACGGGGCTTTAGAAGCCCGGAGATCGTTCGGAGTGTCGTAGTCTTCCCCGCTCCGTTGCTGCCAATCAGACTAACGATTTCCCCTTCCTGTACATCCAGCGAAACCCCTTGCAGCGCCTTAATTTCGCTATAATATGTTTCAACCTCCTGTAAACTAAGAACCGGAGTCATTCTTTGGCCTCCTTAAACAGCTTCCTGACCCAGGTAAGCCTTGATTACTTCAGGGTTATCCCTGATTTCCTGAGGCTTTCCTTCGGCGATCTTCATGCCATAGTTTAGAACGGTAATATGGTCAGATATTCCCATTACCACCTTCATGTCATGCTCAATTAGCAAGATGGTAACCTTTCTCTCGTCCCGTAAATGCAAAATGAATTCTTTCATTTCATCGGTTTCCCTTGGGTTCATACCAGCAGTAGGCTCATCCAGGAGCAGCAATTTGGGCTTCACCGCCAGAGCCCGGGCAACCTCCAGCCGCCTCTGATCCCCATAAGAAAGGCTGCGTGCCAGCTCAGTCTCTTTGCCGGATAACCCCGCATAAGCTAAAAGGTTACGCGCATCTTCATAAGCCTTCTCTTCTTCGGTACGTACCCCCCGAGTGTTGAAAACAATCTTGGCTATATTGGAGGATAAATGCAAATGCATTCCCACCAGTACATTTTCCACCACCATTAGATCCGGAAATAGCCGAATATTTTGAAAGGTGCGGGCAATCCCACAAGCGGCAACTTTTTCCGGCGATAATTTGGTAACATCTCTATCATCAAAAATAATCTTCCCTCGATCAGGAATATAATAACCACTGATAATATTGAAGAAAGTAGTCTTACCTGCTCCATTCGGTCCAATAATACTAGCAATCTGCCCCACATCCAGCGAGAAATCTATATCATTGACTGCGGTCAGGCCTCCAAAGGATTTATTAATTCCTATCGCCTCAAGTAACATCCGTGTTATCCTCCTGTGTCCCATTTATAGCCTTATCCTGCTTACTTTTCTTAAGCCAATTTGGCAATGAACGATGGGCAGGTAACAAACCCTGGGGTCGGTAGATACAAGCCAGTATTAAGATTAAGCCATAAATAAGCTTCTCGTACTTGGCTGGGTCTACCTGGGAAGGTATATGTATGACACCCTGCGCAGCTAATTGTCCCAAGTATTGGGACAGTTCCTTGAGGACATTCAACTGCAGCATGACCACCCCTACCGCGCCAATGATAACCCCGGCAATATTGCCCATCCCCCCCACGATAACCATTGATAAAATGCCAATGGATTCCATAAATCCAAAGCTGGATGGATCAACAAAGGTTTGCTTGGCCGCAAAAATAACTCCCATCGTACCCGCAAAAGAGGCACCAATAGCAAAAGCCAGGAGCTTCATCCTCACCACCGGAACGCCCATACTCCGGGCTGCCAATTCATCTTCCCGGATGGCCGCCCAGCACCTGCCAATACGGGAGGAATCCAGACGCTGGGCTATGATAATTGTGAGGATAAGAACCCCTAATACAATAAAATAAAAATGGATGGGTTGATTTAACACCATCCCGAATAAAGCCGGAGGTTCAATGGGAGACAATCCTTTGGGGCCATTAGTAATGTTAATCGGTTTATCTAAATTGTTAAAAACAATGCGAATTATCTCAGCAAAACCTAGGGTAACGATAGCCAGGTAGTCGCCCCGCAGGCGCAGGACGGGAAACCCCAGTAAGACTCCCAAACCAGCCGACATAATAGCACCCACAACCAGGAAAACCCAGAACCAATTACCTGACAGCGGGAAATGAGCTACCGCCGCCGGAATAAAATTAGCCGCCTGAGACGTAGCAAAAATCGCGTACAGGTAAGCCCCAAAAGCATAAAAGGCAACATAGCCAAAATTTAAAAGGCCAGCAAAACCGACCACAATATTAAGCCCTATAGCCAGAGCGGCATAAATTCCTACCTGGGTTATTACATCAAAATAGTAACTATTTTGCATTCCCACCAAAGGCATTACCCCTGCCAGGATGACCAATGTGGCCGGATATTTCAGCCGGGTAGATACGGGCATACGGTAAAGTACAAAAAGAGAACCCAGAAAGAGTATAAACAATAAACCGGACTGCGGGTCGAGATAAAACAAAAGGTTGACCCCAATGACAAAAACCCACTGCAAGGCCAGTTTGTATTTCGGATTAATTTGGTTTAATAATTTGATTTTAGCCATCTAAACCTTGTCCCCCGTTTCTTCGCCGAAAAGACCGCTGGGTTTCAAAATCAACACGGCAATTAGAATCACAAAAGCAAATACATCCTTATATTCCGCTCCCATAGCCCCATTGGTAGCAATGCCCAAGCCGGCTGCCCCAACCGATTCCAGAATTCCCAGGAGTATTCCCCCGGCCATCGCCCCGGGAATGCTTCCAATTCCCCCGAGTACTGCTGCGGTAAATGCTTTTATACCCAGTATAAATCCCACATAAGGATTAATTAAAGAATACTGGCAGGCGAAAAGTGTTCCAGCGGCACCGCCCAGGGCTGCACCGATGAAGAATGTAAGCGAAATAACTCGATTGACATTTATACTCATTAGAGACGAAGTATCACGATCTTGAGCCACCGCACGAATAGCTTTCCCCCATTTCGTACGGGTTACAAACATTTGCAATCCCACCATCATTATAACCGCCGAAATCATAACCACCAGGGATTTAACCGGCAGCTTCAAATTAGTAGAAATCTCAATCGAAGCTGGAAAAATAGAAGGGGCCGTCAGGTAGAAGGCGTTCTTCCATAATCCCTCAATTAGGCGAACTGCATCCTGCAAAAAAAATGAAACCCCAATCGCAGAAATTAGTGGGACCAAGCGGGGAGCATTGCGCAAGGGTCGGTAGGCAATTCGTTCCATCAAGACCCCTAAGCCTCCGCTGAGCAGCATAGCTACAAATAAGGCCATAATTAGAGCTACCGGTGCGGGTATTCCAGTGAGGTATCCATAAGTCTGAAGATATAAGAGGACTTCTGTCCCTGCAAATGCCCCGACCATAAAGATTTCACTATGGGCGAAGTTGATTAGCTCAAGGACTCCATAAACCATAGTGTAGCCTAAGGCCACAATCGCATATACTACTCCCAGAGTAAGCCCGTCCCATAAACATTGCGGTAATAATTGTAAAAACTGTTCCATCTTGAGCGGAGGACCTCCCAATTACATGTTGAAGCGAGAGGAACATACTAGCCGCCCCTCCCGCTTCTCCTGTCATTTTTTACTTAAACGCGTTAACTTCTTTAACCACCGCTGGCGGATACTTGGCTTCTTTGAACTGAGCTACGTAAAGCTTGGCTCCCTTGTTGTCACCTTTATCGTCAAAACTGATAGTGGAAGTAATTCCTTGCAAACCACTCACGGCGCGAACCGCAGTTGATACCTGGAGCCGGGAAGGTTTCTTGCCACCGTTGGCTACGATAGCTTTCTTAATCCCTTCCATAATAACATTCATAGCATCATATCCATAAGCGGACCAGTTGCTGGGCGCCTTGCCAAATTTGGCAGTAAAACTGTCAACCCAGGCCTTACCGGCAGGAGTACGGCTAATATCAGCAGCCGGGGATGTATAGTAAGTTCCAATAACTGCGGCACCGGCAATTTTAACCTCTTCGGGATCATCCATACCGTCCGGACCGATAAATTTGGCTTTAATGCCTTTATCACTCATTTGTTTAATCAGTAATGAGCCTTCGGGATAGATTCCGCCAAAATATACCACATCCGGTTTTACTACAGCTACTTTATTGAGAACCCCGCTAAAATCGCTCTCACCAGGAGTAATCCCTTCATAGCCAGCCACCTGCATACCATCTACTGTCGCCTGCTTCTTCACCTCATCGGCAATCGCTTGACCATAGGTGGTCTTATCATGAACTATAAAGATTGTTTTGGCACCTAAATCCTTAGCCGCGAAATCAGCACCCAGAGGGCCCTGCACGTCATCGCGAGCACAAATACGATTTACATTAGGGAGTTTACGATCAGTTATGCCTACCGCAGTATTAGCAGGAGATACCATACAGAGGTTGTCTTTGGCATATATCTCTGAAGAAGGAATGGCTACACCCGAATTAAAATGCCCGTCCACGGCCAGGACATCTGTATCCGCTAATAATTTTTGGGCAACCGCTACCCCAACTTTGGGGTCAGCCTGGTCATCCTGGGGAGCAAACTCCAAGGTAAAGCCCAGTTTTTCAACCTCTGCCTTTTGCTCATCAAACGCCATCTGGGCACCCAGTTTAATTTGTTCTCCCAGCGCAGCCTGTGCACCGGACAGAGGAGTTACGCTGGCAATCTTGATTTTATTCGCGGCTGAATCACCTGTGGTTTTGGCTTTGCTGGCACATCCACCCAGCATTGAGAATGAAAACACGAGTAAGAGAACTGAAACCAATACCTTGCTTTTTCTTCTTAACATCCGACAACCTCCTTGATTTAATAAATATGTACCGGTAGGATACTCCCTAGAAGAGCGCCCCTTGTGAAAATTATTACCATTAATTATATGACATATTTATAGTTTCATCTATAAAATTCTGTTATTATACCCTATTGGGGGTCGTTGCCTGATACTTAAATTATCTAAGATAGGCAGGTTCAGCCCTTGTGGTCCATAAAAAAGAAAAGCCCTAATTACCATGAAACCACGGTTATTAGGAACATCGTCGCTCCATACTCATTCAATTACTATCATTATAATGTCCTTCTCTCATCCTAACAAGGGAAAAAAACAATCCGGCCAAACTTGAACGTGGTATTAATTATGTTCGACTTAATGAATAAGCTGATATATACCTGGATAAGCTGAAATCAATACTATTAGGAGGTGAATATATGGATAAACTAAACATAATAGGGATTAGGGTAGATGATCGGGATGACCGAGCTGCCAGTGTACAAAAAGTATTAACCAACTACGGAGCCAAAATCTCGGGGCGTTTCGGGGTGCCCGCTCGTGATAAGCAAGATGGCTTGATTGCTATAGTAATGGAGGCCGACGCCAGCGATGTCCACCGCCTAACTAGTGATCTCCGCAACATCGAGGGTGTAGCTGTCAATTCAATGAATGTATAGATAGGCTCTAAGCCGACCATATAAAAAAACAATCCCGGCCTTTTGGCCGGGATTTAGTTTATCAGCTTCCTTTTTGAATTTTTGCCCATGTATCACGTAACGAAACAATCCGGTTAAATACCAGCTTGTTCTCCGATGAATCAACCGGATCAAGATAAAAATAGCCCTGCCGCATGAACTGGTAACGACTGCCGGGCTCTACCCCGGCCAGGCTAGGTTCAACCAGACACGCGTTTAATATTTCAACCGAATTAGGATTCAATTTCGATTTATAATCAAGTCCCTCTTCTTCATTGTCGGGATTTTCGCTTAAAAAAAGATGGTCATACAACCGTACCTCAGCTTTAATTGCATGGGCCGCCGAAACCCAATGAGATGTGCCCTTTATTTTACGGCCGCTGGTAGCCCCTCCACTGTGACTTTCCGGGTCATAAGAGCAATGCAGTTCTATAATTACGCCGGTCTGTTCATCTTTGACCACCCGCTCACATTTAATTATATAAGCGTTCTTGAGCCGTACTTCACGATCGAGGGCCAATCGGAAGAATTTCTTGGGCGGCTCTTCCATAAAGTCATCCTGTTCAATATACAACTCCCGTGAAAAGGGGATCTTACGTGATCCAGTTTCCGGATTTTCGGGGTTATTCTCACCTTCCAACCACTCCACCTGATCCTCGGGATAATTATCGATAATTACCTTCAATGGTCGTAACACGGCCATAACGCGCGGTGCAGTCAAATTTAATTCTTCCCTAATGCAGTGTTCCAATAATGCGATATCCACAATGCTGTCCCGTTTGGCCACCCCTATGCGGTCGCAAAAATCGCGAATTGCCCCCGAGGTATACCCCCGCCTGCGCAATCCAGATATGGTTGGCATTCTCGGATCATCCCACCCCAATACATATCTGTTCTTTACCAATTCAATAAGCTTACGTTTGCTCATAATGGTATAGGTTAAATTGAGCCTGGCAAACTCAATCTGCCGCGGTTGATGCGGTGCGCTAACATTCTGCACAAACCAATCATAAAGTGGCCGATGGTCTTCATATTCAAGCGAACACAAAGAATGAGTTATCCCCTCAATAGCATCCGAAAGAGGGTGTTGAAAATCATACATTGGATATATACACCATTTATCACCGGTTCTATGATGGTGTGCCCGTCTGATTCTATATATTACCGGATCACGCATATTGAGGTTAGGTGATGCCATGTCTATTTTGGCGCGCAGAACCCGTGATCCGTCGGAAAATTCTCCCACTTTCATTCTTTGGAATAAATCCAGGTTTTCCTCAACCGAGCGGTGGCGATAAGGACTTTCCTTACCCGGCTGGGTCAATGTACCCCGATACTCTCTTATTTCATCTATGTTTAGATCACATACATAGGCCTTACCATTTCTAATCAGTTCCTCCGCAAAATCGTAGAGTCTATCGAAATAGTCAGATGCAAAGAAAAGTCGTTCTTCCCAATCAAACCCGAGCCAGCGGACATCATTCATAATGGATTCCACATACTCGGTTTCTTCCTTGGTAGGATTGGTATCATCAAACCGAAGATTGCATAAGCCATTAAACCTTTGAGCTATACCAAAGTCTATAACGATTGCCTTAGCATGTCCTATGTGCAGATAACCATTGGGTTCCGGAGGAAACCGGGTGTGCACTCGCCCTTCATTTTTATTGGCTTTCAGGTCTTCATCTATAAGGGTTTGAATAAAGTTCGAGGGTGCCGTTGGATCGGTCATGTTCATGTTTTATTTCTCCCTTTATGTTTTCTTTTTATCTATGCAGACCCCCGTATCTCAGTAAATTATAACCGGAGTAGTCTGCCTTAATTAATTAGCCTTCTGCTCTTTTTACCATTTTCACATACTGGTGTCAAATAACTTACTCATGAATAACCTATCAGCGCATATTTCATCCATCTGTTATAATACTATTTATATAAATAGTAAAATGAGGTGATTAAAATGGGTCGGTGTGATTATTGCAAAAAACAAGGTGCTTCCCAGAAAACCGCGGTACGAATATGGGACAACGGTAAGCTCCAAACCATGGAATTACCTTACTGTTCAGACACCTGCAAACAAAACCTGCATTCCTTTGCCGAATCCTATAATGGCTTCGCTCCTAAATTCATGCCTATCGTTTTGGTTTGGATGCTCCTTTTCATGGGAGTTCCCTTTTTAATACGAGCAGTAACCGGCAACTCTCTATATATAGAACTAGTTTCACCGGTTTTGCTGGCAGGCATGGGAGTTCTGTTAATATTACGACCTCAGGGTATTATGGGGGTAAAGTACTATCGGCGAATGGGGTTTAGATACTTTACCTTTTTTATTCGCATAACGGGCTTATTAATGATCGTTGCCGGTCTTAGCCTGTTCTGGAAATAAAGCCGTTTCATCATTCGTTATTATAATTATCAAAAAGCTGAGGGGCCGCAAACTGTTTCCGGCCCCTCAGACGTCGAAAAAGGCACCCTTGCGGGCACCTCACCGTTCGGGGCCTTTTTTGCTCGCTCTGGCAAAACTATTCTACTTGGGGGGAAGTCCCCCCTTCTTTTGTTTCTTATTGCCAGGACTGGTGGTGCCGAATCGGTCTTCTGGACCTCGCTTAACACTTCCCTGCGTTGCGCTTTTTTGCTTCTTTTTTTCTATCATTTGCCGCATCATTTCAATATTTTGATCTTTCTCTTCCATAATAGAATATCCTCCTAGCTCTTAATTCCCTATTATTATATCACAGGCACTAAAAATAACTAATTCGCTAATAATAACCCAAATAGCATATTAAGAATTTATGGCAAAACCTGGGGAGGGTTGGTTAATTGGAAACCGAACAAAAAAGGTGGTGCCAGTGGAGCAGGTTTCTATTTCAATTTTGGCCTGATGGCGTGAAGCTATTCCATAGCAAATAGCCAACCCCAGCCCTGTTCCTTGATCCTTGGTGGTAAAAAAGGGAGTCCCTAACTTCTCTAATAAATCATGGTTAATCCCATTGCCTTGATCCTCAACCGATAATACTACATTTTTATTTTCGGTATAGGTTCGTATTGTAACGGTTCTATCGGGAGACATCGCTTCCAGGGCGTTATACACTAAATTCAGAATCAACTGTCTTATCTCTTTCTCGTCCAGAAGCAGGTCCGGTACTTCTTCCATCTCCAATTTAATCTTTTGATCCTGAGCTATCGCATTAGCTTGGACCAGCGGCAGAATATTGGTCAATATTGATTGGAGGTTCAGTGGTCGTAACTCCACCATCTTATTCTTAGCCAGAGAAAGAAATTCAGTTATTATAGCATTGGCACGATCCAACTCTTCAATCATTAGATCAAAATATTCTTGTTCTTGACCATATTGGGGATTCTCCTTCAGAATTTGCAAAAACCCTCGCACCGTCGTCATAGGGTTTCTGATTTCATGTCCAATTGAGGCCGCCATTTCCCCTACCAGGCCCAGTCGATCCAAGCGGATCATTTCAATTTCCATGGCCTTGCTCTCGGTTATATCGGTAAAAATACCTAGAATACAGGTCTCGCCGTTAATATCAAGTCTTTCGGCTGTAAATAACGCTAAACCCTGTTCGCCAGTTCTTCGGTTGAAGTATATCTCCAGTTCACGCACAGGTTCCTTCCTGATTATCATCCGTTTGATTCGATAGCGATCCTGGTGATTGACCCAAAATCCTAAATCTATGGATGTTCGCCCCAGTATATCATTGCGCTCATATTTAGATAGACGGCAGAAGCTGTCATTGACGTCAATAAATTTTTCTGTCTCCAAAGTACTGATCATCATCGCCATAGGACTTACATTAAAGGCTTTGGAGAAGCGTTCTTCCGATAGCCGCAGCTGCTCTTCTATCTTTTTGCGCTCTGTGATGTCAAAACCAAAGCTTAACAGCATCTCAGAGCCATCGACATCGATAAAAGGGTAATCATATACTTCATAATTATAACCGTCCGGGTAGCTCCATTCCCCCTGGGTGACACAAATGGGATTACCCGCGATAAATGTCTCGCATTCTAGGCAGGGTTCGGTGCGACCGTGAAATATTGTATAACAAGGAGTTTCTTTCGGGTTCCCAAAACGCTCTTGGAAGAACCGATTGGAAAAGCGGAATGAATAATCTGGTGCAATAAGATACACCTGAGCAGGCAGGCCATCCAGAACCGAAAACAATCGGCGCCGCTCTTTTTCCAATTCTTCTTCTACCTGTTGCCGCTTAGTTATCTCCTTCTGCAGTTCAAAAACAACTTCAGCAATTCGCCGCACTCTGCGTTCGCTTTCCTGCAGTGATTCTTGGGCCGTCCGCGTATGCTCAGCGTCCAGTAATTCCAGGTCAATATTTCGCCTTCGCAGCACTTTTAACTCATCAATAAGCTGCTTTTTCGTTTTGCTCTCATCCCTCATCGGATTACCTCCCTGGCTTCCCATTCTAGCCTGCAAGTCAAGTTCCAGCGGCAACACTCATCTCAGCTTATTCGATAATATTAACCGTTAAATGTTGGCCTAATTATATCTTTAAGCACTCAGTTTTCCAACCTTATTTTTCATTCACCCTGTCTCAACCAATATGACACAAATATCTAATTAATCGCGATATTTATTTATTTTGCTACCAATAATGCTAAAATATAAAGAAAGTTCCGCAAATATTTTTGGAGGCATAACATGTCACTAGATGATGATTACCTTGAAAATATCAAATCATTTCCCCAGCTAGAATTTATAATCCCTGCTTTTGAAACTGCCAAGGAATTTAATAACGTGTCTGTACGCAAAAACGGCGACACTTTTCAAATTCAATTGACCCTGATGATGGAGTCCCAGCCACATTTGTCAAAAGCATGGAAGACGGGCGTAGCACTAGATGCCAGCGCATCTATGCGGAAAGCCTTCGGAAGACGCCTAACCGGAGATATTCCCGTCAAAATTGCTGCTGAGTATAAACAAAAAGGCTGGTTGAAAAAAGATACCCGTGATGGCCGCAAAGTAAAGTTGTTTACCCGCCCAGCTGTTGATGATGCGAGGGAGCGGGGTCTGGTCTCCACCACCCCAAATACCATGGACTTTTTAGGGCCGGAGTTTATGTCCTACCTGTCCCGGCATCTAGATATTGATGGAGAAACTACCTTAATATATTGGGCTGGTGGCAATGGCGATGAAATTGAATTATATGGTGATGTTAAGGTAGATGCCCATGCCGCTTTACTGATAGATGGTCCTGAGGAAATGATGTTTGGCAAGAAGACCCTGCTGCTGCCGGCGGTCAAATATTTGGTTGAACGGTTCAATAAATCCCCTATGACGATGCTGGTTTTCATCTCTGACGGCCGGATTGATGATTTACCAGCGCTTAAACAATATACGATTAACCTGGCCCAGGAGATTATAGGCAACAAACACAATATGGTCAAATGCATATTGATTGGGGTCGGAGACGAGGTCAATGAAAAAGCCCTGCTGGAATTGGAGGCTCTGTCAACCACAACTTATCTGAATATTTGGGACTATATGATTGTTAATGACTTACGTGAAGTGCTTGAAATATTTGCAGAAGTAATAAGAAACACTCAGATTGTTGCCGGAGCCGGTACCATATACGATGACAAAGGCAACGTTGTAAAAAGCTACCCTGGAGGTCTGCCGTCTACGTTCGTATTTTCGATGCCTATCAGTTCACGCTGGTTCGAGCTGGAACTTGCCGACCAGCGCATACGACAAATAGTTAAAGTCCCTAAATACGTATTGGGAGGATCGGTTTGATGAGTAAAAAGGATGATACTTTCGAAATGCTGGACGACATACCCAAAAACTCTAAAAAATCGATCATTCTTCTGTTTATTCTGGTTATAGCCATAATGGGCGGAATATCAACCTACCTCCAAAGGCAGTCCATCGACCACGAAGCATCTACCGCTACTGTGAGCGAGCCAATTGCGAAAGAGACTCCCGCCCCCATCCAAAGGGCTTCGACCCAGGTTGCTGCCCCAATTTCCGCAATTGTTAATTTTGATGAAGCCAGTGCCAATATCAATCCCGACCAAATGCAAAAACTGCAGGCATTCTATCAATCAATTAAAGATTTGGCAGGAACCATCCAGATTAATGGCTATACTGATAATATGGGTTTGGCTCAAGCTGGATTAGTGCTATCCAAACAACGGGCTGAGGCGGTGGCCGCATACCTCAACTCCCTAGGCAGCGGTGCCAAAATTACATTTGTTGTAGATGGTTTTGGTGAAAACGAGCCCGTAGGTGATAATTCTACAGCCATAGGGCGGCAGCAGAACCGGCGGGTAGAACTTAAGTTTATCCCGGCACCCTAAAGGAGCCAACTCTGTATTAGCTTATAAACTTCATATAGCTTTATTGTATGCAAAAGGGGATTCGATGATAATTTCGAAACCCCTTTAATATTCGAGCTCTTGAGGCAGGTATTTACCAAAAAACTGGGCTTCGCCCTATCCCTGACTCACCTTTTTAGCCAATATTACTTAAACCCAATTCCCCCAGGAACCCAAACAATTCCGTCTTAATCTTCTCCAGATCATCGACCGTCTTGCCTTCACACCGAACGATCAGCTCAGGACCGGTATTGGATGCCCTAACCAGTCCCCATCCTCCCGGGAAAAGAATTCGGGCGCCATCAATGTCAATAACGTTGTAAAGAGCTTGAAAATGACGGAGCACTTGTTCCACAATCATAAACTTCTCCGTGTCACTGCTCTTCACCCTAAGCTCCGGCGTAGCATGGTAGACAGGTACATCGGCCAGAAGTTCCGTAATCCCCTTATCACTATTGGATAAGATTCGAAGCAAGCGAGCCGCTGCGTAGATGGCATCATCATAACCATAATACTCATCCGCAAAGAACATATGCCCAGACATCTCACCAGTAAATATAGCCCCTATTTCCTTCATCTTGGCCTTAATTAGTGAATGCCCCGTCTTATAGATTATGGGTTTTCCGCCCAAGCGTTCTATTTCATCAATCAAAGCCTGGGAGCATTTCACCTCGACAATGCAATCTGCACCAGGGTGCTTGGCCAAAATTTCTCGCCAGTAGAGAATCATCAGGGTATCTCCCCAGATAATTTCTCCATTGGGTGCGACCACTCCCAGACGATCTCCATCCCCGTCAAAACCAATACCCAGATCAGCCTTCGCAGCCTGCACTACTTTAATTAAATCCTGGCAGTTCGCCACCTTAACCGGATCGGGATGATGGTTCGGAAAATTAGGATCACTCTCGCAGTATAACTCCACTACTTCACAGCCCAGTTCCCTGAGCAAGCGAGGAGCGATAAACCCGGCAGTACCATTTCCACAGTCCACGACCACTTTTAGTTTCCGTGACCCCAGGCTTATCCTGCCCTTTATATCAGATACATAGTCCTCCACGATATTAATCTCTTCCAGATTACCAGATTTGTCCCCAGTCGACCCTACCCCATCCTCTGCCATCTGCGCGAGTTGCTGGATCTCCTCCCCATAGATGGTCGAAGTCCCTAAAAGGAGCTTAAAGCCATTATCATGTCCCGGATTATGTGAAGCAGTAATCATCATCCCAGCATCCACATTAAGATTTCGGGCTGCAAAATAGAACATGGGCGTAATCAGTTCGCCAATGTCGATCACATTAAGCCCACTCTTCAGCAGAGTCTCCACCACAATATTTCGAAAACCCGCTGAGGAAAACCGATTATCCCTGCCCACTATCACCTGTTTCCGTCCTGCCTCTATTACATAGGCCGCAAACGCAGCAGCAATACCCTGCACAGCCAAATCATCTAATTCCGTTCCCGCCCGTCCCCTAATGTCATACTGACGAAACATGCTTCTATTAATCAATAAAAACTCCCCTTTTGTGTAGTTGCCTATTCCCTGCTATGTAGCATTCCTTATTATCTTCTAACGATTATACAATTGTTATACCCCTACTGCAAGATTTGGTGCAGGGCTCGCATCCAGACGACCATATATATCCTCAAACCGCACTATATCATCTTCGCCTAGATAATCGCCATTCTGTACCTCAATAATCACTAGCGGTACCATTCCGACATTCTCCAAACGGTGTCTGGCTGTCTGGGGGATGAAAGCGCTCTCGCCAGCGTATACCCTGTGTTGGCTTGCCCCGATAGTAACCTCTGCTGTCCCGCTAATAACGATCCAATGCTCACTGCGATGATAATGCATCTGCAGGCTAAGTATCTGCCCGGGGTTAACCACGATCTTCTTAATCTTAAACCCTGGTCCGGTACTCAGTACAGTATATAATCCCCAGGGACGATGAACCGTCATGTGTTCGTCTGCTTCCAGGCGACTGCTCGCCTTAAGTTCGTTAACCAGGTCTTTTACTTTCTGCGACTCGCCCTTTTTAGCGACAACGATAACATCGCCAGTTTCCACTACCAGAATGTCTTCCAGTCCAATACCGGCAATAAGGCGGCTTTTTCCTAACATTAGTGTATTTGCGCACTCTATCTGTAAGCAGTCCCCCTGAAAGGCATTGCCATCTGTATCTTTTTCCAGCACATCATAAACCGCATCCCATGAGCCGATGTCACTCCACTCGGCTAGGAATGGCAGCATCACCACTTGCTTCGATTTCTCGGCTATGGCATAGTCAAATGATATATTGGGCATCTTGGTGAAATTCTCTCGCATCTCCTCCAGGCCTGTAGCAGTCAATGCATAAAGATCCCTCTGGTGCGCTTTTAATTCTTCTAGAAAACAACCGATGGTAAAAGCGAACATCCCCGAGTTCCAATAGTAACCGCCTGTCGCTAGATAGCCCTCGGCTGTTGCCCGGTTAGGTTTCTCACGGAACGAATCGACGTTAAACCCGCTGCCATACGGCTGACCAGCCTTGATATAGCCATAACCAGTTTCCGGACTATCTGGCTGTATACCAAGAGTTACTATCTTGTGATTCTCCGCCAAGGCAACCGCCTGCCTTACGTTCTCAGTAAACTTATCCACCGGACTGATAAGGTGATCGGCAGGTGTTACAAATATCACCTCATCCGCTGCACAGCCCAATCGTTCCAGACAGCATCTAACTGCAAATGCAATGGCCGGCGCGGTGTTGCGCCCCACCGGTTCCAGCAATATGTAGGCTTCCTCTGCCTCAGCAGCCATAAGCTCTGTTTTCACCAGGTGAACATAGTCCTGATTCGTAACGATAACCATATCGGATGGCTTGACTAGCGTTGCAAAGCGATCAATCGTCAGCTCCAGCAGGGATTTGTTGCCATTAATTTTTAGAAACTGTTTAGGATAACTGGTACGCGAAAGGGGAAATAGGCGGGTACCTCCGCCCCCAGCGAGGATAATTATTTTCATCGGAAACTCACCTTCCTTTCTAAACCAAGACTAACATCGACAGCCTTATACCTCTCCAGATACAAATTAGCCGTGCAATAACCGACGATACTTTCAGCCCCCTGGTTTTGGTTAATTCCATCAGGCGTAATGCCGTCACGGCATCCCCCGGTTTCACGATCAATCAGGCTTTCGCCGCAAGAGTTCTTCCCCAAATACCAGGCAAAGCTTTGTCGGGCCAGCTCCAGCATCGCTCCATCACCAGTTGCATCATAAGCAGCCAAGTGGGCCAGTGCAGTTGCGCATGCTTCAATGGGCTGCTCGTCATACAGCGCCGGTACTGCCCCTTGCACCATCCACCCTTTACAGCCTATGGCCTGGAAATAACCGTTGCGAAACGTAATTTGATCTAGAAACCGTAGACTTTCTTGCGCTGTACGCAACAAGTTAGACTGCCCAAGGTGACGGTAAGCCACAAACAACGCCCATGGCAGCACCGCATTATCGTAAGTAAGCTTATCTTCAAACCACTGCCATTCTATCATGGCGGTTTGTTCAAATTGATTAAGGAGTGACTGGGCCAGAACTGGTATGAAGCGATTGGCTGCATCACCACCGATCAACCCGAGTCCAATAATGGTATTGGCTTGCCCTCGTAAACTGGTGATTATTGAGATACGAGACAGAGCTCGCTTGACTGCAGCCGTGCACGCTCTTTTAATACCATCGGGCATAGCCGGGGAAGCCATTGCATATCCCAAGGCCCATATACAACGACCGAAACAATCCTCTGATCCCTCCTCTTCAGTAAACTGCCGACTGTAGGTCATAAAGTTCCGGAAGCCGCCATTTTCATTTTGAGCATACAGGACAAATCCCAGGTAACGATAGACTAGCGAAAGGTAAGTGGTCTTCGGAAGATTCTCATGGAGCATCACCGCCATTATCAGTGCCCGGGCATTGTCGTCGGTTGTGTATCCCTTAGCCAGGTCGGGAATGCTAAATCGTGCATGCTGGAACATTCCCGTATCATCAGTCATTCGAAAGATATGCGTATCATCAAATTTCATTATTAGTTCACTCCTTTAGCCTACCAACACAGCGTTCTGCTGAAAATCTTTTGCAACGTTGGTGAAGAGTTGAGTGTAGCGTTCAGCCACATTGGACCAGGTCATCGTCTTTCCAAGTATTAGGGTCTTAGTCTCCATCTCTTTTTTACAAAGAGGGTTTTTAAGGATAAAACTGATACTTGACGCCAGCGACTCAGCATCACTGAATTCAGCCAGCATACCCCGTCCACCATCCAGCATTTCCTGGGCATAGCGGTATGGAGTCGACACGATGACTCGTCCGCAACCTACGGCGTATGCCAGAGTCCCACTAACTGCTTGCTCTTTGGAGAGATATGGGGTCATATAGATGTCGGATAAATTCAGGTACGTCATCACTTCATCTTTGGTCAAGTACTTGTCAACAAAGCGGACATTATCCTGCACTCCCAGACTTTCGGCCAGGTTCATGAGTTTCTGACGGTAGCTTTCGCCCATGGTCTGTTTGACCGATGGATGCGTTTTACCCAGAATGAGATAAACCAGGTTATCAATGCTCGGGACTACTTGCGCAACCGCCTCAATCCCATACTCAAGACCCTTGGCTGGACTAAGAAGACCAAAACTGCTTATCACCTGTTTGCCCATTAAGCCATGTTCAATTTTTAGTTGGTCCCGCGGTTTGACTGGCAGACAGGGCACGCCATGAGGAATAACCGTAACTTTACCCGGTTCTATACCATATACCTTGGCCAGTATGGGGATCGAGTTTGCTGCCATGGTCACTACTCCGGTACTTAGTCGACCGAGCGTCTTAAGAACTGACCGTTGCTTGGGATTGGGATCTTGCAGCACGGTGTGGGTTGTTACGATAAAAGGTATCTTCAGGTTCTTAACCAGATCAAGGATATATTCTCCGCATTCCCCACCGAAGATCCCGTATTCATGCTCTATTACCAGCAAGTCCATATAGGTATTAATCCAGTGGGCAGTACGAACATAATCTGCCCGTTGGGCCTGGCTTATTTTGCATTCCACCCGCGGATCATCATATACTTCGCCACTGGTGACCGCGATCACACGCGACCGAACTGTCCCTAATTTGTCAATTTCATTAATCAGGTCCTCCGTAAATGTAGCCAATCCGCACTCCCGCGGAGGATAGGTGCTTAAAAATGCGATATTCATAATTTCATTTTTCATCTATTTGGCCCCCTTTTTCCTCATAATTTTCTGATTTCGGTATCGATTTTCGTTAAATCATTGGTTTTTCGGTCACAATAGATGCAATTAAAGAGAGGCTGCCTTCTCTGTTCCCGGACATTCGCTGATATTTAAGCAGATTGTTCAAGCCTGACCTCCTGTAGAGATATTTGCTGCGGCAAAATAGCGAATAAAAAATAAACCGCCCCTTGTCCATAGCGAATCAAGCTGCGATTAATATTACATCCACTATTAACTTCGTCGGGGGTCCTATTGAGTCGCCATGTCATATTTTTTATGGCTGAAGGCTGGCGCAGTTCATTGGTCACCAAACGGTCTGAAAGGTCAAGTCGCAAGTCTGCAATTCTAGTAGAAGGATAATTTTTACTCTTATAGCGGTAAAATGTGCAGGCAATCGAATTGCTCTTAAAAAGAGTCTTAAGAGAGAAGCTTGTTTTTGAATAAACCAAAGACAAACATAAGTTTTGATACTGGTTTTAGTTTACACTAATAATCAAATAATTGATATAGCTGCAAAAAATATAATTAATGTTAGTTAGTGGGAATTGCTATTTGCTTTTCTTTGTTACGGTGGAGTGATCCAGACCTGTGTAGTAATTATACCAAGCAGATGTTTGATATAAATCCCAATTAACCGGAGGTACGTATAAGGTGTCAAGTTCACCTTCTTCGTTATAAGCCTTAAGCATCGAGTACGCTTTAACCCAAATACATTTCTTTTCATTAGGGAAGACCTCACACCACCCATTATAACTCCCGCCACAGGCACCATTACGCTGATTCTTCGGACATTGCGACATTGGACAAAGATAAGCCATATCCAGTAATGCGCAATCGCCACAATCTTGACAGCCGTTTCCGATGACTTTAAGGACATGCTCAAATGTATGTTTTTTGGGGTTTTCAACCTCTTTGTAATAACGGCTCATTAGTGGAAATAAATTTTTATCAGGAGTAAAAAATATATGGTGGATGAAACGCATCAAACGATAATTAAGTCTCACTGGCAGGTCAACCGGCAGGCTGGTGCGATTTACCGGTATATTCGTATTAAGGCCAGTATTCGGATCTTTTTCGAAGAAATAAAAACCACGGGGTTGTGGATAATCGAATTCAGCTATAAACTTCATCCAATCAGGGCATAGTTCTTCACCTTTATCAATAATATATTTAACTTGTTCATATTTAATATTATGCCCTCCCAAGTGTACTCCATCAAAACCCATGCCTTTCATAAAGGCATACATTTTAGCAGCACGCAGTAGCCGCGCACTTACACCTTTATCTTCGGCACTCCTTTCTTGATTGAGTTCAGCTAACAGCTTATCGGAAACCACACAGCCTGGCAGTTGATTTGCATTCATCATTTTACCCGTACCGAACGGCAGAATATAGACATTACCTATTACAGATATATTTGAATTGTAATTCTTCGTAATTTGTAGAACTTCCTGAAATTTACGGGCGTCAAAACCTAACTGAGTTACGATAAAATTAGCTCCATTATTAATCTTTTTCTTGAGTTTGTAATATTGAACCAAAAGTTCGGCTTCAGTAGCTTTAAAGGGAGAGACAACCCCACCCGCCAAGAAATCGCTCGGCTGTTGATAAACTATTCCTTTGGATTCACGGCTTTCCAATCCTTTATTCATATTGGCTATCAGGTCCAAAACATGAACTGAGTCCAGATCAAAAACCGGTTTAGGGCGACCTTTAAACCCGCTATTAGGATAATCGCCGGTCATTACCAAAAGGTTTCTAATGCCGGCTCGATCCATCGCGTAAAGCTCAGATTCTATCTGGTTACGGTTTTTGTCTTTGCAACTAAAGTGAACCAGGGGTTCAATCCCCAGCTTTAAAATTTCGATCCCTAAATAAGTAGCCGACAATGCCGGCTTCCCACCGGGATTATCGGTAATGGTAATGGCATGAATTCTACCATCTTGGGCCGCCTGTTTTGCTGAAATAATAACATCTTCTTGCAGTTTTTCACGTGCTCCCCGGCCGGGAACTAGTTCCCATGTTACAGAAAATGCATTTTTATCATGTAATGATTCCATGAATTTATTATTAATTTGCTTCAACTCCCCTAAAACCAGCATCCGGTAAATCCCTTTATAAAACCCGCTTTTCATTGTTACGGGACATTCCTCCTGGGAGGTGTGTCCCAATACCTTATGAGCCCGTTTATGCTATTTATATGAACGGCTTATTATTGGACCACGCTAACAATAAATAAATTATAACATAATTTCTATATGATCTTTATATCAGAGGAGTTGTACCTGTCCAGTCATCTATTCCGAAGGCCTTATTTAATTGTTTGCCTGCACTTGGGGCTCTTTTATTCCACTTAATTTCCTTCCAGCAACTAGAACGATAACCAGCAAAAGCCCGGCACCAGTGATATAGGGTAACCCCATACTTAAGCCAAAAAGGGCTCCACCCGTAACTGGCCCTAAAATTCTTCCCAGACTGGCAAACGATGCAAAGAATCCGAGCGAAGTACCCTGCCCCTCCGAACTTTGTTTGGTAACAAGACTCGAACTCGTTGGTGTCATCAAGGAATTGCCGACCATGAAGACAACTGTCGACATAACCAATAAAATGCTATACCCATTATTTGCAGACAAGATAATCAACATGAGCCCGCCCGCACAGATAAGCGCTCCGGCTTTCACCAGCTGAGCGTCCCCAAACTTTTTAACCAAGGGGCCAATCAGCCCTCCCTGTACAATTACTGCAAAGACACCTAGAATGGCAAATATGATTCCCATGTCACTGGCGCCAAAGCCAACTTTAGCTGCTGAAAACAAAGCAAAAGTAGTCTCAAACATGGCAAAGGTAAAATTCAAAACAAAGTTAAACATAAAAAGTGTAAACAGAGGATCTTCCCATACCTCTTTACTAAGCCGAGGTCTTATGCGGCTCAAAACAGCTGATGTCGATTGCTGCAGCGATTCCGGCAGGAATATCCACGTGAATGGCAGCAGCAGTAATGCCAACCCCCCCGCCACAAAGAATGGTAAAGAGAAACTATAGTTACCCAGCCAGCCTCCCAATGCCGGACCGAAGATCATGCCCATCCCCATCGCGGCCCCAATCATCCCCATCCCTTTGGAGCGATCCACACCTTCCGTAATATCCGCTAAATAAGCCATAGATGTGGGTAGCGTTGCCGAGGAGACCATTCCAGCCAGGGCCCGGAGCCCAATCAATAAATAGAGGTTGTTAACCATCCCGAACATTATAAACGTCAAACCATACCCACAGAGTCCGATAAGAATAACCGGTCGCCGTCCTATACGATCGGACAGCCTGCCCCACATCGGTGCAAAAAAGAACTGCATGACAGAATAGGCGGACATAAAAATTCCTACAGAAAGAGCTCCTCCGCCCAGCTTGGTTACAAAAAACGGTAAAATCGGAATAACAATACCAAAGCCTACCATGACCAAAAATTGAATAATTAACAAGACCACCATTGGCCCCATAAACTTTTTTGTCATCCAAAAAGCTCCTATCTATAGCGTATTTTCTTCTAACGTCTGGATTAATAATGGATCCTGAATAAAGCGGGGTATTTTAAGCTGGTTCAGGGAAACCCCACGTTTTAGAAGCTCTTGCTTAAGAATCAGAAAGGTGCCCGCTCTGACGACATGGATATCCAAAGGGTTAATCTGCTTTGCCTTAACTCCCGCAAGATAACGGGGATTCGCTTCCCCCAAATACTGTTCCAGCATATTTCGCATCTCCCATACTCTAGCTGGAGTAATAACCGGTTCGTTAACTTCTATATAAAAAAGGTAGCGGCCTGCCGTGCCCTCTAAGTCTAGGGCAGCCGTATAATCCTCTAAGATAACCCCCGCAGCCTTGGCCGTTAAAGCCAGTGCCTGCTGTACGGCCTGCTCCGAAGTCTTTTCTGCCGCTACGTTCAGGAGCTGTCCTTTGCGATACATAAACTCAATCACCGGACTCTGCTGGAAATGACCCACGACTTTAATCACATCTCCCAACCGGTAACGGTAAAATCCAGAATAGTTGGTGACGACCACTTCGTACATCTCCCCAACTTTTACCTGGTCTAATTCGTATGTTGCAGGATTAGGATCGAAAGATTCCTCCAGCGGAATAAACTCAAAAAAGGCAGATCTGGGGGTAACGACATATCTCACATCATTTACGTTAGTGGCTATCCCGATTAAAGCTTCAGTAGCTCCATAGATCCCTGAAAACACAGGCAGGTTCCCTATATAAAAGCGCAGACTATCCAGGTAGATACTAAAACTTCCGCCCGCCACACAATTGACATACATCATCTTCGGCCATACCCTCGGCGCGATCCCCTGCATGCCCTTACTTAATTCCCTTCTTAATTCCTCAGCCCGGAGTGGATCAGCTTTTAGGCCCTCTTCTAATTTAGCCCTATGGGTTGATTCCAAAGGCAAGTGGGGGGAGATTTTCCCACTGGCCAGATCCTGAATTATCTCGGGCCACTGCTTTTCCAGCACCCTGAACAATTGGACGATTATTGAAGGAAAAGGAGATCCCAGATACGCCAAGTTTCGTTCTTGCAGCGCAAACAAAAGATGCAAATAATTGGCCACTTGTTGATCCGGGATGGCTAGGACTTCCTGAGGAGTGGTCCAAAAATAGCGGAGCACCTTTTGCATGGATTTCATTCCGCCGGAGGTCCCCGATCCGGTAGGAATTCCTATGGGGGTATTCTCCGATTGCAACATATTCATAAGCAATAATCCTTTGCCACCGTTCCGGGCTGCAGGAAGAGCCTGGGAGATTGACCCTTGTTGCAGGAACATCATACTCAGGTTAACAATGTTCCTGCCCTTGGCTGTGGTAGGAATGCGCTTTTGGCTCCCGGTGGTACCCGAACTCAAGCCAAAATACTGAACTTCGTCAGTAGTAAGTACGTTCTCCTGTCCTGCGGCAATTGCCTCAATATAGCTTTCGTAGTCGGAATAGGTGGTTAATGGCACCGCGCGCTTATAATCCTTAGGATTTCGTATGCCTTCAAAATGATACGACTGACCGTAGACTGTTTTTATGTTTTTTTGCAAGATTTCCTTTAAAACTTCTCTATTAACTTCTCCTGCTTTAGCAGTGTCTTTAACAAATTTCTTATAGTAGATATCTGCACCTAGTGAATAGCTGCGGTTAATTACCCACTCGAGCCTATTCATACTCTCACTCCTCGTTTGCCTATCCTAAATCATCCAGCACAACGTTCAACCGTTCCAATGCTTTCTTCAATTCCGCCACTTGTAGACCATCCAACTTTTCAAATATGCGTGTAAATTTTATTTCTCTTTCCTTTTCAAAAGCATTTGATGCTTCAATCCCTTTGGGAGAAAGTTGAATAAGAACCACTCGACGATCTTCCTCGCTATGATTTCGAGTAATAAGACCTATCTTGAAAAGACGATCCACAAATCCAGTGACTGCCCCCAGCGTTATCCCAAACTGCTGTGCGATCTCAGAAGGCGTACAGGTTTCTTTGACTTCCAAGTACTTTAAAAATAACATCTGATGCATGGATATATCGCTCTCTCTAGGCATCAGGAAATATTGATATTTTTTCCATACCTTTCTAAATATAAGGTCTGTTTCTTCCATAAGGGTAAGTTCTTTATCTCTAATCACAGATATCACTCCTTTACATATGTTCCCCCAAATCTGTCATGCCTAACTTTTGGCAACCCTGCCGGATGCAAGCGGCAAGGGTACCTCTCCAATCTATCTCAGGTTAATACTTTTATAGGCATATTATAATCCCCACAAATAGTTTATGTCAATTAGTATTTAGGAATAACATCGCCCCATCAGGCTTGCTATTTTGCTGGTTACTTTACTATTGCTGAACCAGTCCTATAGTGCAATCACCCCACTAGTGTGACCGTAGAAGTAAACAGAGAACCGGTATTTATGCCTGCGATGGCTTTCAAGATAAGGTTTGCCTGGAAAAGAAGATTTAATTTGAATACACGCCAAAGGTCGGTTGCCACATCTACGATTAATTGTTGATAATTATAATCAGTACAATTAAACTCTTAGCAAGACGTACTTATTTTTGTTCTAATACTCACATGAAACTAATTTAGAGAGAGGGACAATTCGTTGATAGTAAAGTGACCCTGTGAACTGCAGGTAATGACCTCTTAACCATCGGTCATTTACCTGATCCCGGCGAAAATCATTACCCTTAAGGAGTGTTTAAATGCGCTATACAGAAGAATACCAATCAAAACTCGTTAGCTCAGAAGAAGCAGTCAAAATAGTCAAGAGTGGAGACTGGATAGATTATGGCTTCGGCCATTCCAAGCCCATTGCTCTTGATAAAGCACTGGCTGCTCGGAAAGATGTGTTGAAAGATATAAATATTCGCCACGTTCTAAGTATAAGTCCGCAGGCCTGTATCGAGGCTGATCCAGAAGGTGAAGTATTTACCCTGAATTCATGGCATTTTTCTGGTTATGATCGCAAGCTGCATGATAGAGGGCGGGCTTTTTATAGTCCTTTGATGTTTAGAAACCAGGGTCTATACTACCAGAAAAGTATTCGCGACCAAGTCGATGTAGCTATGTTTCGGGTAACCAAGATGAACAAAGACGGCTATTTTAATCTCCACTGCGCCTGTGCTTGTGGGCGTGCGACTCTTGAAGCAGCTAAAAAGGTCATAGTTGAAGTGAACGAAAAGCTTCCCTGGGCTATGGGTGGAGCAGATGAGGTAATACATATTTCCGAGGTTAATTACATCATAGAAGCTGACTCCAAGGTCGAGGTTATTCCTGCCGCTTCTCCAAGCGAAATAGATAAAAAAATTGCCGAGCACATTGTTCCCGTTATACCGAATGGCGCCTGCATCCAGCTAGGTATAGGCGGTCTCCCCAACTTCGTAGGCACTATGCTCGTTGAGTCCGATATTAAAGATTTAGGCTGCCATTCGGAGATGCTGGTGGATGCCTTCTACCACCTTAATGAAGCGGGAAAATTGACCAACCGCAAGAAAGGCGTGGACAAGGGTAAATCCACCTTTGCTTTTGCGGCGGGGAGTCAGTTTCTTTACGATTGGCTTGATTATAATCCTTCATTAGTTACCTACCCGGCATCATATACCAACAACCCCTGGATAATCGCTAAAAATCCTAATACCATATCCATAAATGCGTGCTTGGAAGTCGATCTGTTTGGTCAGATTTCCTCAGAGTCATCTGGAACTCGCCATATTAGTGGAACCGGCGGCCAACTTGACTTTGCCACTGGGGCTTATATGTCCAAGGGCGGTATTTCTTTCATTTGCTGTAACTCTTGTTACAAGGACAAGGAGGGTAATCTTAAGTCGCGCATTGTTCCTTCGCTACCGCAAGGGTCTATAGTGACGGTACCCCGTTCGCAGGCTCATTGTATCGCAACTGAATATGGTATAGCTGACTTGGCTGGCCGTTCTTCATGGCAGAGGACTGAGGCTTTGATTAATATTGCGCATCCTGATCTAAGGGATGAATTAATTAAAGACGCTGAAAAAATGAACATCTGGCGCAAAAGCCATAGATAATAAACTCCTTTATTTTCCGCTCTTTCCTTGCTCCCTAAATAGCATACTTTTTGAGTATTGGTTCTATAATATCTTCCCCAATAGGAAGAGGAGTGTGGCTGTTGTTTTTTGGCGATGAGGGTTAATTTGTTATAATGGGTAATATTACGATGTTTTTGATTTTGTATTGAAAGGAAGAGCTGAACTGCAGAAAGAAAAAAATATTAAAGTCGGAATCGGTTTTGCGACGGGAAGAAAGACTTTTCAGAGGGTGCTGAGAACCAACATATACAACTGGCAGGAATCCGGTTTGGTGGAAAACATAAAAATCAGTTTGAATCTTTTTGTCGCATATGATCTTAATTATAATAAAACCAAAACGACGGATTACACCAATATGAAACCAGACCTGGTCGAGAAGATCGATAGCAGCACATTTATTGCAGGCAACGCCATCAAAGAAGAAATTGACTATTTAATTCGAGAAAACGTCATCAATTTTGATGAAGCACGCATGATTTTTGGCCGAGGGTATGCAGCCAAGCGTAACGCGGTGCTATATTACTCTATAAAGCACCATATGGATTATCTGATTTTTCTGGACGACGACGAATACCCCCTGGCAGTGACTAATTCGCGCAGCACTACAATTTGGGGAGGCCAGTATGTGCTGTTAAATCATCTTGAACATATCATTCAAGCAGATATCACCCACGGACATCACTGTGGTTACATTTCGCCTATTCCCTATATGGAATTTAATGATACTTTGTCCGAAGCTGATTTCCGTTCTTTTATTGAGGCGATCAGCAATGATATCATTAACTGGGATACCCTGAAAGCCGTTATGAAAAACGGTGGAGTTACCTATGCCGATACCAAGATATTAACCAGCGATGAGGCTATAGAGGTGCAGGAAACCAATCGTGCCAAATTCATCTCCGGCGCAAATCTATGTATTAATCTTACCGATCCTCGCCGTATCTTCCCGTTTTACAATCCACCGGGAGCGAGGGGAGAAGATACTTTTTTAAGTACCTGCCTGAGCGAACGAAAGGTTTTGCGCGTGCCATGCTACACATTCCACGACGGATTTTCTACCTATAATCACCTATTAGAAGGGGTTTTGCCCATCCGATTGAAGTTCATTAAAGCTGATACCGAACAGATTATCACTCGCTTTTACAAGGCCTGTATAGGTTGGATTCGCTATAAGCCATTACTGCTTTATATCACCCAGCCAGATCAATATGAGGAAAAGATCCAAGAGATGCGGGAACAACTTACCATGACTTTGCCTAAAATCTGTGCTTATTTTGGCCAGCCCGATTTCATGAAAGTCTTAGCTGAGTTGGAGAAATACGACCGAAATGTCAAAAAGCATTATTATGAATTTGGTGAAACACAACGTATTTGGGCAAAAATCATGGCACACTTTGCATAAGATTTACACCGATAAACAGTGCATATTTAGTTGCTCTCCATCCGGAGTTCGTCTCCTTGGGAGTTTAAACATAATTTTAAGCCACTTCATTATATTTTCTGAGGATGAAACAGATTTGCCAGACAAATTCTTTGATGCGAAACAATTCACTCTCACGACTGACAGCTCTCCAATCCTTACAGTAATCCATAAGCCAGCTTTCCAGTTTACTAGCCATTTCATGAGGAGTATCCAGCGGATGTACATTCTGACCATATTCCCTTTCTTTAATGACTAGTGTCAATTCCTGCATCAGTGCTACACCACGAGCAGCCAGATAAAACTCCAACATTTGCTGACGAAGGTCAACATGGGATGTGCTATCATTTTGTTTAAGACATTTTATGATTTCCGCACATCTGTCCACTGCTGCCTTAAGTTGATTCTCTGAAACCTTCATCATCTTATTTTTCGCTTTTTCATGCATAAAGACTCCATACTGATTGTAGGTCTGGTTGAATACCTTATAATCCCTGAAAAATACCACATCGTCAAAAGTAATTATATCTTGATGAGAAAGCTCCCGCAAAAGCCCCACCAGATTTTTGCCCTGATCACCATATTCTACCAAAGAAATAACCTGGTCTATGTTGGTAAAATCCCTATTATCCTCTACGTTCCAGCCTTGGGCTGCACCGTAAATCATGCCGGGAATATTAAGCGCAGGCATATTTACACTGCCGCAATCCCCCCAATCTGTATTCAAAAATCCTTCGGCATGATACTTATTGCCTAACTCCGCCATCTCCCTGATATTGGTAAAACTCATGTCATAGGCGTTCACCAGGCGGCTGTAACCAGATACGCTGGGACAGGCATACTGCTTTAAGCCATGGTCTGCAAAAATTGTAAAAATTTCCTCTTTGGCTCCACAATCATAGTACCAATTGAGGCAGGTAACATCCGCATTCAATTTACAGATCATCTCGCGATTATTCTGCAAAACATCGCCCCAAATCATCACTTCTTTTCCCTTGTTTTGAAGATATTCAACCAACTTATTGACATATGAAAGATACAGTTCTCCATAAGCCATTTTTTCAGCCAGGCCAGCACTTTTTCCCTTGCCCAAGTCAAATGTTTCATCGCAGCAAATGTTTATTTTATGGCTGCGGAACAAGGAAATGTATTGGTCAAGAATTCCCGTAATAAGAGTGAAGCTTTCTGGGTCAGCAACATTGATAGTGTGGTGTCTCATGCGGTTATGCCAGGTAAAGATCTCTGCCTGCTCGTCATCAACTTCTCTGTATTTACCAAAGCTGACTGAACATAGCAAATCATACAAATGCCCAAATGTAGCAATACAGGGCACCAGTTCGATACCTCTCATATAGCAATAGCGGTCCAAATCCAGAATTTCTTCCGGTAAAAAAGGATCTGTCTGTGACCAAATTTCTTCAAAGCCATCTAATCGCAAACAGTTTTCCATGTACAACTGAAGTTGATTTATTTTATATAATGACAACCTATCCACCATTGCTTTCAAGCTATCCATAGTTGGCACTCTTCCCCGGCTGACATCCAGCAAATAGCCTCGGTTGGCATAGGATGGTTCATCGGCAATGTCGATACATCCAATTTCCCCGCGGGATGTCTTGCATAGCTGAATCAGTGTGGACACGCCATACAGGAAACCACGGTGGCAATCAGCGGCAATGGTAATTTTATTTGGTGTTACCATTAGCTTATAGGCTTCACTTTCTGTATCCATTTGGTTATATTCAAAGCAGATGCAGTTTTTTGCAAAATTTCTATCACTTCGCAGCCCTTTTTTAATAGGCAGCTTAATGGCTATAGCCTTTTCAATTTCCTGCTGCAGAAGCTTGGCGGTTTCGAAGTCAATACCATCCTGTGCCTCGTCCAATACAATGGCAGTATTATGGACTATGGAAAACACTCCATCCTGAGCTGTAATCTGGTGTGGTAATGGTATTAGATACATGCTTTATCCTCTTGTTTCATCTTTTATTAATCTTGCCCTATTATTCTTCTATGTAAATAGCAGGCTCCTTTGGTTGCGGAAATATCTTCTCCGATTATTTTGACTGAGCCTAAATCCCTTTCCAAGCAGTGTCTGAATACTTCTCTTACTATGTCAACTTTACTGAGGATGCTCCCACTAACTCCTATGTCGATGGATTCATTAATCCCCAGTTTGTTATAAACTCTTTCTGTCATAATAGCAAGGTCTTTTCCTGCCTGTTTAAGTATGATTACTGAATTTATCTCCGCAGCCTTGGCAAGTTCCGCCACTATAGGTGCATATGCTGCAATTTCTCCCTTACTGGCTGAATAAATAAATTCTTTTATATCATTTACCTGTTTCAAATTGAGCTTACGCATAATTGTCTGAGTAAGTTCACTCCTAACCCATCCTGAATCTTCCTCAATCGTCATCCTTTTAAAAGCCGCTAAGCCTATATTATAGCCGCTTCCCTCATCACCTAAAATATGACCCCAGCCGCCGGTTCTGGCCTGCTTGCCTTTATATAAACCATAACTTACCGAACCCGTTCCTGATATGGTAATAATACCGTCTTCCCCTTTAAATACGGCCGCGTGAGCAAGCTCTGAATCATGCCCGGCATGTACTTTGCAATGGAACTCTTCTTTAAGCAAAGTCTCTACCTTCTCTACGTTGTCACTATCTTCAATGCCTGCTATTCCTAAGTATATACCCCAACATTCCGCGGGTCGGTCCTGTTCCTTTACGTTGTTTATGCATTGTTGGATGGCATCTATTATGTTTTTTACTGCCTGATCAAAATCTAGGCTGAGATTCCCAAAACCCGCATAACCTTGGCCCAACTCCTGGTCTGCCAAACTGTATGCAGCAGCTTTAGTTTTGGTTGCGCCTCCATCCACCCCAATTATATATTTCATAATTCAAATATCCTTTCCAGTACCCTGTTAACCCTAATTGTGTATATTATTCAACGAGTAAAATTCATATATGACAAGACGGAGGATTGAGCAATACTGGACGTATTGTGATTGACGGCAACGCAGTCATATAGGGATTTGACCGATGAGAAAATATATAATTAGGGTTAACCGGGTACTAGGTATTCCAATAACTGACTATAATCTATGCTTTTATATAGGTACTTTAGGAAAATTACTGAAAACAATAAGACTTGGAGTTAATATAACTAATCCCATGTCCTTATAACAGTTTGGCAGCCTTTTTCTCAATGATTATAATGGCATTAGGATGAAGCTGTATAATTGAAGCCGGTACTTCGGGGCATATTTTGCCTTTTACCGTTTTATATATTGCATCCGCCTTGGATTCCCCATTCGCCAGCAGTACCAACATCCTTGATTGCATTATCGTTTTTATGCCCATACTTATAGCCAACGTCGGAACTTCATCCTTGGAACTGAAAAATCTTGCATTAGCTTCGATAGTCATTTTATCCAGCTTAACCAGATGAGTTTCGGCTTCAAAATTGATATCCGGCTCATTAAATCCGATATGTCCGTTTACTCCTATTCCTAATACCTGAAGATCAATACCGCCCCTATTTTTAATCTGCCGTTCGTAGTGCCTGCATTCCTCATCAATATCTTTGGCTGTTCCATTGGGAATATGTGTATTTTTCTTGTTTACATTTATGTATTTATAGAAATTGTGATGCATGTAATAGTAATAGCTATGAGGATTTTCTCGGTTCAGGTTACAATACTCATCTAAATTAAAAATAGTAACATCTGAAAAATCAACTTCTCGGTTTTCATACATCTTTATAAGTTCTTGGTACATCCCAATTGGGGTATCACCTGTAGCTAGTCCTAATACGCAGTCAGGCTTTAAAATTATCTGGCTTTTTACAATAGCGGCAGCTTTTTCACTCATTTCTTCATTATTAGCTGCTAGTATAATTCTCATTGCAATCACTCCTGCTTAAGTTCGTAAATTGTTTTTCCTCCTGATATGGACAAATCCACCTTTAATTCTTCATCAAAAATAATCAAATCCGCATCTTTGCCTATTTTTATGCTTCCCTTGGAATTGTCCATATTAATAAGCCTGGCCGGGTTTAAGCTGGCTAAAGCCACAGCATCGTAAATCTCCAGATCCGTATATGTTAAAATATTAAATACAGCTTTATTCAAGGTCAGAACACTTCCTGCCAGCGTTCCATCAGTAAGTCGGGCGGAATTATTGTCTACAACTACCTCCTGCCCTCCCAGTTCCCAGTTCCCAGCTTCCATAAACCCTGCTCTCATTGAATCCGTAATCAAAATCATCTTGTCTTTTCCTTTGGCATTTAACAAAATTTGAAAAACAGCCGGATGTATGTGCAGGGTATCTGCTATTAATTCAAAGCTTATGTTGCTTTTTAATACTGCACCTACAACTCCTGGATCTCTATGATGGAATGGCCGCATAGCATTAAAAATATGGGATGCATTACTTATTCCAGCTCTCACAGCCTCTAGAGCTGTTTCGTAATTCGCATTTGTATGTCCCATTGCAAGCACTATATCAGAATTGTTTTTAACACTCTTTATAAACTCATATTGAAAATCTTCTTCTGGAGCCATAGTAATTATTTTAATGATGTCTGTATAGTTTTCAATAAATTTCAAATCAGGTTTAAGTATATAGTCTTTATTTTGAGCTCCTTTGTACTTTGGGCTTATAAAGGGTCCCTCCATGTGAAGGCCAAGGATTTTAGCCCCTTTAAAATTCGCTTGCATGCCAAGTTTCACTGAATCCAGGGCTTTATATATCTTGGCTTTTTCCATAGTCATGGTAGTCGGTAAAAATCCTGTGACCCCACTTTTAGCTATAGTTTCGCTTATTATTCTAAGATCAGATAGTTTCCCATCCATGGTATCTTTTCCGCCGGACCCATGAATATGAATATCAATAAATCCTGGGGAAACATATTTCCCACGAGCATCTATTATCTTCACTTCGTGAGTCGGACTCTTCTCTGCAAAATTTTCTTCGTTTAAAATATCAATTATCTTATCATTGAAAACTAGTACCTTGCCCACTAGAACTTCATTTTCTAAAATAATTTTCCCGCCTTTAATACAAGTAATATTTTTTTCCATTTTATCATCAACCTTTATGGCAATTTATTTAATATCTATTCTTATATCATTATTGCATAATGGGTTATGTTTATGTGCCAGCTTGAATATTATGCTGGAGCAGAACCGTCAGTGGGTCTGCTTAATTACTCCTATTCCCGGCTATTTGTGCCTATTTCGGCTACTCGGTGCTATTCCAATTGTTAAAAACTTGAAAAGGGGTTTCAGCTCTAAGTCTGAAACCCCTTGGTAATTCGATAATGGCGGAGAGGGAGGGATTCGAACCCTCGAGACAGTGATTAGCCGTCTACTCGATTTCCAATCGAGTAAAGCACTTCACACCTATTATGAGAATTTGACCGCTATTCTCATCTATTCTTGGTTTGTGGCTTGCTGCAGCCCTAGTGTTTTATAGCTAGTTGCATCTATTCTTGGATGGAGTTGCATGTTTCGGCTACTCCAGGGCTACTTGGTACTATCCTTCTTTTATTATTTGAAGAAGGTGGAAGCGGTCCTACACATATACTTTGCAACAATCCCATTCCCTGATGTTAATATGGTTCAAAAAATATTCTCCCCTCATAATCACCACCGGTGAACCGCATATGCCATGAAAACAAAATAATCATTCCATCTGAAGCTTGAAAGTATGTTCATTTTTATATTGACTTAATATAGCTTCCGATTCAGGATCAATATTGGCGATTGCAGGACTAACATTGAAAGCTATGTCTGAAAGAGTACAAAAAGGGCAACACGTGATTAAACTCACCTTGTCGCCCTTTTATCTTTTAACTATCTTTTCAGTTTGATGGCTTAACAATGGCGCATAATTGTTGTTATGCGCCATCGTGCGTGATGTTTCCCCTTGCTTTGTGTGTCACTAAATAAGATGAGGTGATATAACTATAAATGCAGCTTATTTTCATACAACTTACCATTCTGCTATTTATGCTTTATTTATCGTCATCATATTCTTTTTCGTACTTAATGCCTCTGTAGTGATTATACGTATTGGTAATGAAAAAGATTGCTACAAATAATACCAAAAATGTTAATATGCTAGCGACTGAGTTTTGCCCGACATACACTGCTGACTCCGTCATCGAATGAAAAATAAACACTGCTGATGCAACGACTAAGACTGCAATTGTTATAATCAGATTCTTTACCGATTGCTTATTCCCACGCTCACTGTAAATACTTATCTTCATCATTGGCATTCTTATAAACTGATACAGTGGGAAAAATATCATGATTACATATTCAGTAATACTTTCCTGCAAATCCATGTTAAATACCCAAGTCTTTACTAAAAATGATACGATCACGCCTACAAATATTATAATTGCCATTTCACTTCTTATTTTATTTTTTGCTTGTTCAATTCTTTCATCTTTCATGATTATACCTCCCAAAAAATATCGTCTAATGTTTTACCTAACGTTTTGCATATAGCTATACACAACTGTAATGATGGATTAAATTTCCCAGCTTCAATCATTCCGATTGTCTGTCTTGTTACGCCGACTGCTTCGGCCAATTGCTCTTGAGACATATCCAAAATTGCTCTTGCTGACTTCAATTTAAGATTCTTCAAATGTCGCCCCCCTTACATTGCATATTGTACATTATGTTATTCTATTTGTAAACTATATTTTGCTTTTCGGGGATATTGGAGCAGCTCGTAAAGAAAGTTGTCGCCGAAAGATCGCTGTGAGCTAGTTCATTTGCAGGGCTGATATGGAGAGTTGGACTGCACGGCTACAATAAGGGCTACTCAAGTGAATTTAGCAGCTAATATGACGTGTTTATCCCCAGTTCCGTCTATTCTCCTATTTCGGCTACTAAATGGCTACTCCGGCCCAACCAATTGTAAAAACTAGTAAAAGGGGCTTCAGATCAAAAGTCTGAAACCCCTTGCTATTCCTTGATTAATGGCGGAGAGGGCGGGATTCGAACCCGCGAGACAGTTTTAGCCGTCTACTCGATTTCCAATCGAGCGCCTTCAGCCGAACTCAGCCACCTCTCCGTAATCTGTATTGAGTTTTTCCAGTTGATCACTAATGTGACCTTAGTATTTTACCCTATTAGTTGACCAGACGCAAGTATCTAATACATGGCCTAGCCAATGCTTTACAACACCTTATTGCCTTTACCAGCGGTTTTTACGGTCAACGACCCATCCTCTGGATTAAATAATGCCGTCCTGCCGTAGTTGGCGCCGGTATCCTCGGCCACAAGTCGAACTCTAAGCCGCTGCAGTTCCTTTTTGACAGTTTCGACATTTCGATCACCAATACTCTTTCCAGTGGTGGCAAACATATTTGCACCACCAGCAATTTTCGCAGTTAAATGCAAACTTACACAACCCTTTTTGCCCATTGACCTGATCAGCTCTTCAATGGCTGTATCCGCAAACTTATAAATATTATTGCCACCGGCCTCTCCGAAAGCTTCCGGCAGCAAAATGTGCGCTAGTCCAGCTATTCGCCGCAAATTATCGTAAAGGCATATGCCCACACAGGAACCCAGCGCATATGTAACGAGGGTATCCGGCGAGCTGACAATCTGTTGGTCGGAAATTCCGACTACTACCAACTTTCCCATTACGAAACTCCTAGACTCTTTAAAATAATCTCGAGGGATTTAGGTTCCGGCATTATTAGCAGATGGCTTTTGATTTTATTTTCACCGCTTAAAAAGTCTTCTTCAATAAAAAGCAGCTCGTCCCCCATACTCCCAAACAATGCAGCCGGGTAGCTAAGGATTGCCCCCACCATATCAAGCGCGACTTGGGGCGGAGACAGTCTGATGTCCAGATTGGTCATCATGGAGATGGCGCTGATATAAGATCCCGCCAATATATTGCCCATTTCCATTATTGCTGACATTTCTATTTCTAATATGTCCGCAAAGCTTTTTATATTTTTATACATCAAGGCATTGATGAGCAAACAGATAAACTCCTCCTCCAACAGGAACAACATCATGCCCTCCACATCGCCGGTCATGTTAACCAGAATTCCTGCCACTTCATTTTCCGGGCCACCAAGAATTGTGGTCATACGGTTAACATCAATTATCTGAAGGTCAGGAACCGACATCATGACTCTATCGGACAGAATATGAGAAAGCGCGGTTGCGGCATTTCCAGCTCCAATGTTGCCGATTTCGGATAGTACACTTATCTGAATTTCATTAAGGTTATTATAGTTTTCCATTAATGGTCACCTCTTTTTGACATAGTTGGAAAGTGATTGGTGGCACTATAAGCATTAGCTTTAATTACTTAATAACCTATACTACACTGTCTTAATATTATCGGCGGATATTTAAGGTATTTTAATGTTTTCAGAAAACTCTTGCTCCTTGTATCAATTTATCCGTGCGGTAATGCCATGTTTTGTAACTCTCGCCTTCAGTTACCCTCAGAAAAGGCTCCCTACGTTGAAGCGCATCTGGGGCAAAAAAAAGCACCTCCCAATTACTGAAAAGTGTTATCTCCCAATCCATGTTATCCCCTCAATTATGTGTTCTAATCAAATTTATTATGGCGGAGAAGGTGGGATTCGAACCCACGTGCCCTTGCGGACAACCGCATTTCGAGTGCGGCGCGTTACAGCCTCTTCGCTACTTCTCCATGCTAAATTTCTACGGGCCATCCTCAATATTATGCTTTCGAGTCGAAGGCCTTCGACCAGCTCGCCCATCTCTCCTCATATTAGCAAAGAACTTCGTTAATAGACTACTGCATTCCTCTTTTAAAACACCTTCTACGACCTCAACCTGATGATTCAAACCGGGATATCTCACCAGATCTATCACTGAACCCGCAGCACCTGCTTTTTCATCTCGACTACCATAGACCAGTCTTTTAATCCGGGTATTTACCATAGCTCCTGCACACATCGGGCAAGGTTCCAGGGTACAATAAAGGGTTACCCCCTCTAGCCGCCATCTCTGCAGATGTTGGGCTGCTCGCTGCATAACCAGAATTTCAGCATGAGCGGTTGCATCCTGCTGTAATTCTTTTTCATTACGTGCAACCGCAATTACTTCATCTTCATAAACGGCTACTGCACCTATCGGTATCTCGCCTGCAGCCAGCGCCTCTTCGGCTAGCTGCAGGGCCATACGCATATATAACTCTTCCCTCATAATCGGGATTCACCGCCAAATGGTGCGCCCGAAGGGACTCGAACCCCTGGCACACGGTTTAGGAAACCGTTGCTCTATCCACCTGAGCTACGGGCGCATAATATTAATATGGGTTCTTATTTGCCATCTTCCAACTAATAATACTAAAACGGGAAAACATATGTTTTCCCTTCATTTAGTATAAGAATTCGGTTTTAAATGGCGCGCCCGGAGGGATTCGAACCCCCGACCTCCAGGTTCGTAGCCTGTCACTCTATCCAGCTGAGCTACGGGCGCATATAACTATGGTTAGGTTTACCCAAAAAAATATGGCGGAGAGAGAGGGATTCGAACCCTCGATACAGGTATTAGCCGTATACTCGCTTAGCAGGCGAGCGCCTTCAGCCGACTCGGCCATCTCTCCACATTGTTTGGCGGAGGAGGTGGGATTCGAACCCACGGAACCCGCAAAGGTTCAACGGTTTTCAAGACCGCCTCCTTCAACCGCTCGGACACCCCTCCACACAGAAGGACACACTGGTTTAGTCAGTGCAACAGCAAGTATAGCATAGGCCCCTAGTTTTTGTCAATAATCCGGGGGCTCCTGACCTCATTTTTCTATCTTAGCCAGACCACCCATATAGGGCTTCAAAACCTCAGGAATAAGTACCGAACCGTCCTCCTGTTGATAATTTTCTAGAATGGCGGCTACGGTTCTGCCTACCGCTACTCCTGATCCGTTTAAGGTATGAACAAACCGTATCTTTTCTTTGGAAGCAGGACGGTACCTGATATTTGCTCTACGTGCCTGAAAATCCTCGCAATTAGAGCAGGAAGATATTTCCTTGTAGTCATTATAGCTGGGCATCCAGACCTCCAGATCATAGGTCTTGGCGGCGGAAAATCCCATATCCCCCGAACTGAGCAGCACCACCCGGTAAGGCAGACCCAATAATTGCAGAACGTCCTCGGCATCATGCGTAAGCTTTTCCAGTTCTTCGTAAGAACTATCCGCCGTCACTATTTTCACCATTTCAACCTTATTAAATTGATGTTGGCGAATAATGCCCCGGGTGTCTCTGCCGCTGGAGCCCGCCTCCGCTCTGAAACAAGCGGTATAAGCGGTCATATGTTTGGGCAGATCTCTTTCTTCCAGGATCTCCTCCCGATATAGATTGGTCAGGGGCACTTCGGCGGTGGGCACCATATACATGTCCCGCCCCTCTATTTTGAACATATCATCCGCAAATTTGGGCAGCTGTCCCGTTCCCAGCATACAGTCGGCTGTTACCATAAAGGGCGGGAAAATTTCTTGATATCCGTGTTGGCCGGTATGAGTATCGAGGAAAAAGTTGATAACTGCCCTTTCCAGCCGGGCCCCCCAGCCTTTGTAAACCGTGAAGCGTGCTCCCGATAACTTGGCTGCCCGCTCAAAATCCAATATGTCCAGATTGGGACCAATGTCCCAGTGGGCCTGAGGTGCGAAATCAAATTCTCGAGGTTCCCCCCAACGCCTCATTTCCAGATTGCTCTTCTCGTCAATTCCAATCGGTACTGATGGGTGCGGTATATTAGGTATATTCAGCAGTATTTTCTCGATGTCTGCTTCCACCTGATTAAGATTTTCATCCAACTCTTTTATTTCCTGGCCTACCTGTCGGACTTTATTCATTAATTCTTCAGGATTTAACCCCTGTTTCTTTAACTTCCCAACTTCCTGGGAAGCCTGATTGCGGAATTTCTTAATTTCCTCAACCTGCCCGAGCAAGTTGCGTCTCTGTTCATCTAGTTTAAGAAATTTGTGCAGGGCTCCCGGCAAATTTCTATTCTGTAAGGCGGCTTCAACCATCTCCGGATTAGCTCGGATCATTTTAGCATCTAACATCTAATTTTCTCCTCCTCTCTTGAAAAGAGTAATAGACACTGGCTATGCTCGTACGCGGCAACCGATGCCGCAAATCTTTACTTAGTCATCCGCGTCCATTGTTACTTAAAAATGCAGCAGTATTGGGCGACCTAAAATTCCGTCCAGCTCGGTTAGACGATCTAGAACTATATCTTCAACCTTGTTGTCAACATTGACCAGCATGATAGCTTTTTCCCCTTTGTCATGCCGAGCTACCTTCATACCTGCAATATTAACTCCGGCATCGCCCAGTGCAGTCGCAAAGGGTCCGATAATCCGCGGCCTATCTTCATTCTCCACGATTAAAACATAGCCATCCAGCGTAGTCTCGGTTTCGTAGCCATTTATTTCGACCAGCAGCGGGTTTCTTGCCCGGGACAGCGTTCCTGCTATCTCCATTTGGTGATCATGGTTAAATATCTTAATTGAAATTAGATTTTTATATCTTTTGGGACTCTGCTCCTCCTTGGTTTCATAAAGCTTTATGCCACGGTCTTCGGCCATTAGCCGGGCATTCACGTAATTAACCTTTTCCCATAACACTGGTTCCAAAAGCCCCTTTAGAAATCCGATGGTTAGCATTTCTGTCTCGTTTATCGTTATCGGTCCGCTATAGGTAATTTCCACTCTGCTAATCGGGGATTTCGCTACCTGATAGTAAATATTACCCATCTTTTCAGCTAAGGTAATATAGGGGCGCAGGTAATCCAATTCTTCACCCAGTAATGTCGGCAGATTCACAACATTGGGAACGATTCCTCCCTGCAGGGCCATAATCACCTGCTCGGCAATATTTTCTCCTACCCGCTTTTGAGCTTCGAAAGTATCAGCTCCCAGGTGAGGTGTGCAAACTACATTTGAAAATTTAAACAGCGGATTATTTTCAGCCGGTTCTTTTTCATAAACATCTAAACCTGCACTGGCTACCTTTCCGCTCTCTAGTCCCTTTAACAAAGCGGCTTCCTCGATAATCCCGCCGCGGGCACAATTGACTACTCGAACTCTATCTTTGGCCAGATTCAGAATCTGCTCATTTATCATATGCATCGTTTCTTCGTTCCGGGGGGTATGCACCGTAATAATATCTGCTTCCCTTACCAGTTCTTCCAGGGTGGCTTTTCTTTCAGCTCCGAAGCGTTCAAATCGTTCTTCAGATATATAAGGATCATAGGCGATTACCGTCATATTAAATGATTTTAGGCGAGTCGCTACCATAGATCCGATTCTTCCTAATCCAACAATTCCAACCGTCTTGCCATAGAGCTCCGTTCCCCGGAAGGGTGACCTGTCCCAGGTTCCGCCTTTGAGCACATCACTCGCCCAAGCGGTATTTCTGACCGAAGATAACAAGAGACTTATGGTCTGTTCAGCAGCTGATATAGTATTGCTGTCAGGGGTGTTGGCCACAATAATCCCATAGCGGGTGCAGACATCCACATCAATATTGTCAACTCCATTGCCAGCCCGACCGACCACTTTGAGTTTGGTTCCCCTTTTAATCAACTCTTCGTTAACTTTCGTTACGCTTCTTACGATTAATGCATCATACTGATCTATAATCTCTAATAGTTCCGCCCGAGATATTCCATTGCGAAAATCAACCTCGAGATCGTTCCTGAGTAATTTTAAACCTTCTTCCGCTATGCTCTCGGTTACTATTACTTTTTTCCTTTCCATCTGTCCGTCCTCCTTATTAATCCACTTGTGCGCTGTGATATGATAATAGAATTTCCTGCGCTTTTTTTAAACCTGCGCCCAGTTCCAACTTGTGCTTAAATTTTAAAAGGGTCAACTCCAGCGCTGCCAATACCGAAATTAAATCTAATTCTCTTATATATCCCAGGTGTCCCAATCGAAAAATTACATCATCCAGGTTTTGCTGTCCACCCGCTAAAATCGTGTTATACTCTTCCAGCATATATTTGCGAATCTGATTAGCGCCGATCTCCTTGGGCGCTCGAATCGAAGTAACCGCACAGGACGCAAATCTATCCTCCGTAAATAACTCTAATCCCATTGCCCGCACGCTCGCCCGTACCATATCCCGGTAATTGGAATGACGAATTAATATGTTTTCCAAACCCTCTTCCAACATCATCCTTAGAGCCTCCTGCAGGCCATAATAAAGAGAAATAGGCGGGGTAAAGGCGGTCTGTCCTTTTTTCTGATATTCCAATCCCATACCTACATCCCAGTAATACCTGCTGTTAGGATTTTTTTGCTGGACCTTCAGCGCTTTTTCGTTGAAAGCCAAAAAACTCAAACCCGGTGGAATCATAAAGGCTTTTTGGGAACCACTGACCACCACATCCAAACCCCATTCATCCATCCGTAAATCTATAGCAGCCAATCCACTTACTGCATCCACCATAAACAGTGCGGGATGGTCCCCCATGGCTTGGCGTATACTTCTTATGTCATTGAAAGCACCGGTGGATGTCTCGTTGTGAGTAATCAACACGGCTTTAATTTCCCCGTTTATATCCTGATCTATCCGAGCCTTAACCTGCTCTGGATCGGCTCCGCTTCCCCAGGCAAAATCCATCTTCTCTACCCTAGCCCCAAAATGGGCGGCGATTTCTGCAAAGCGATCGCCAAATACCCCTATAGATATTGCCAAAACCTTATCTCCAGGACATATGAAGTTAGAAACGGCCGCTTCCAATCCTCCCGTTCCCGAAGCCGGATAAATTAAGAGATACTCATTGGTCCGGTAAATCCTTTTTACCCCATCAATCACTTCTTCAATAATGTTTCTAAATTCAGGTCCCCGGTGATTAATCATAGGTCGATCCATAGCCCGGGCCACTCTCAGCGGTATAGGCGTAGGTCCAGGAATCAACAGATACTGTGCGCCTTTCATTTTATAGACTGCCCTCCTTATAAAAATAAAAACCCCTCGTCCCGGCTAGGGACGAGAGGTTATTCCCGCGTTGCCACCCTTGTTGACGCTTGCGCGCCCACTTTATGGTTATAACGGAACCGCCGTAACTGCTTTTACAGTCAACCTCCAGGGTGGATTCAAAACCTGACTATACTGGTTCGCACCGCCCACCAGCTCTCTATAATAGTCTCGGATCTTACTATTCCCTTTCATCGCTTTAGAGTCATGATTTAGCTTGTGGTCAATTATATTATACTAAAATGCCTTTGACAAGATAGTGGTTACAACATTTCCAAGAAATATCTGTGTATACTTGGGTCATCTGTCAGTTCCGGGTGAAAGGCAGTGGCCAGCAACTTACCTTCCTGGACCATAACAATCCTTTCCTGATGGTAAGCTAATATTCGCGCCTCTCCCCATACCTTCTCCACATAGGGGGCTCGAATAAAGACTCCTCGGCAATGATTGATGCCTTCCACTTGCAGTTCCGTTTCGAAACTGTCCACCTGACGGCCAAAGCCGTTTCTTCTCACCGCAATATCCATTAGATCCAAACGTACCTGTTCAATTTCTACGACCTCTCGAGCCATTAGAATCATACCGGCACAGGTTCCCCATATAGGCATACCTTCAGCATGCCTGTTTCTAACTTTTTGGATCAATCCGTAAGCCAGCATGAGTTTCCCAATGGTAGTACTTTCTCCGCCAGGAATTATTAGCCCGTCAATATCGTCCATATCTTGCACGGTGCGGATTTGCCGGGACTCTGCTCCACACTTCTGCAGTGCAGCTTCATGCTCAATAAACGCTCCTTGGAGAGCTAAAACCCCTACCCTTTTACCAGCCACGATCCTGCATCCTATCTTCAGGTCTGATATCCGGGATATTAATCCCCACCATGGCTTCTCCTAAATCCTTCGATATTTCCGCCAAAACTGCTGCATCCTTGTAATAGGTAGTCGCCGCTACAATAGCTTTGGCTCTTTGGGCAGGATCTCCTGATTTAAAAATACCTGACCCTACAAAGATACCATCACAACCCAATTGCATCATCAGGGCAGCATCTGCTGGCGTGGCTATCCCGCCGGCCGCAAAATTGACCACGGGTAGTTTTTTCAACCGAGCAACTTCTACTACTAATTCATATGGAGCCTGTAATTCTTTAGCGGCAGCCATCAATTCTTCTTCCGGCAGGTTGCTCACCCAGCGAATCTCATCATTCACCTGGCGGATATGCCGCACAGCCTCCACTACATTACCCGTTCCCGGTTCACCTTTGGTGCGAATCATCGCTGCGCCTTCCCCTATGCGGCGCAGGGCTTCCCCCAGATTCCTGGCCCCACAGACAAATGGAACCTTGAAGCTGTGTTTATTGACGTGATATTTTTCGTCAGCCGGAGTCAATACTTCACTCTCATCAATATAATCAGCACCCAGAGCTTGAAGCACTTGTGCTTCTACAAAATGGCCTATCCGACACTTGGCCATAACCGGTATGGTCACGGCTTCCATGATCTTTAAAACCACGCTGGGGTCAGCCATACGGGCTATCCCTCCGGCCGCCCTAATATCAGCAGGCACTCTTTCCAGTGCCATAACCGCACAGGCTCCGGCTTCTTCCGCAATCTTGGCTTGTTCCGGGGTTGTTACATCCATGATAACCCCACCCTTTAACATCTGTGCCAGCCCTGACTTCACTTTAAATGTTCCGGTATCAACCATAATAATATCCCTCCAAAATCTCTATAAAGGTTACTAGACACGGCCATCCACATACATCTATGACTTAGCAGAAGAATCAATAATCATTCCCTTTATGGCTCATTATTACCGCGTTATCATATAGGATCTGCGTGCGAGTGAAGCGAGTCCGCGTCTATCGTTTCCCCCGTCTATTCTTCTTTTTCTATTTTGAATCTCGCTACCGCTGCCACATGGTCTTGTTTCGAGGTCTTCATCAGCACTACTCCCCGGGAATACCTCTTCTGGGTTGAGACATCACCAGTTTCCAGCCTGATAATATGACCTTCACTGGTAAGTATAACCAGCTCCTCATCTGCGGCAACTATTTTAAATCCAACTATCGGTCCATTCTTTTTGTCAACGTTAATGGTTTTGAGCCCTTTTCCGCCCCGGTTCTGGTTTTTGAACTCTGACAGGGGGGTCTTCTTCCCGTACCCATTTTCAGTTACCATAAAGACCTCGGCTCCCGGACGGTCTTTATCCATTCCGACCACGATATCTTCTGCAGCCAGCCTTATGCCTCTTACCCCTGCCGCTGTCCTACCCATACTTCTTACCTGCTCCTCGGCAAACATAATTGATTGCCCCAGCGATGTAACCAGCATCACTCGATCCTGGCCATCCACCCGGATAACTCCGACCAGTTCATCCCCTTCAGCCAGATTAAGGGCAATGATACCATTTTTTCTGATATTGGCAAAAGCGGATAGGGCGACTTTCTTTATAATTCCCTTTTTTGTCACCATCATTAGGTGTCGCTTTTCATCCAAGCTTCGGGCCGCCACTATGGTACTTACCTTTTCTCCCGGCCTCAATTCCAGGAAATTAACCAGGGCTTGTCCCTTCGCCTGACGCGAAGACTCCTGGATCTGATATGCTTTGGCGCAGAAAGCCCTACCCTGATTGGTAAAGAAGAAGATGTTGGCCAGTACTCCGGTTACCAGAATGTCATGGGCAAAATCCTCGGCACGCGTATTGGTGGAGCTTATCCCCTTGCCGCCCCTCTTTTGAGCTTTGTATGTATCCAAAGGCTGTCTTTTGATATAGCCCCGGTGACTAAGGGTAATTACCACTTCATGATCTTCGATAAAGTCTTCTTCGTCATATTCTGAATTGTCACTGCTTATTTCGGTTCTTCTTTTGTCTCCGTATTTATCTTTGATATCATCTAAATCATCCTTGACCATAATCAAAACTCTTTCCGGACGAGCCAGAATATCCTCATAATCAGCTATCTTTATCAGCAACTCGCGGAATTCCTCTTCCAGTTTCGCTCGCTCCAAACCGGTTAATTGAGCAAAGCGCATGTCTAAAATAGCGTTGGCCTGTATTTCGCTCAGGCTAAACGTGTCGATCAGCGCTATGCGTGCGGTCTCCCGATTGGAGGAATTTCTAATCAGGCTGATGATTTCATCCAGATTATCTAAGGCCACCTGCAACCCTTGTAAAATATGTTTGCGGTTATTAGCCAGTTTCAATTCATGGGTGGTTCGGCGGGTGATAACCTCCTGCCGATGCTCTACATAATACTCCATCATCTGTTTGATATTAAGGGTGCGGGGCTGCCCGTTGACCAGGCTGACCATATTGACACCAAAACTATCTTCCAATTGAGTATGTTTAAAGAGCTTGTTTACTATTATATTCGCATTAACATCCCGGCGCAGCTCAATAACAATTCTAATCCCATTGCGATCGGATTCATCCCTCAGGTCAACTATCCCGTCTAATTTTTTATCTCGCACCAGTTCGGCTATTTTTTCTACTATCTTCGCTTTATTTACCTGGTAGGGAATTTCCGTTATTATAATGGCGTTACGCCCACCCTTTTTCTCCTCTATGGTGTAGCGGGATCTTATCTTAATGCTCCCTCGTCCGGTGGTGAAGGCCTGCCTGATCCCTCGGGTCCCCATAATGCCAGCCGTAGGAAAATCTGGGCCAGGAATCACCGTCATTAGTTCATCGATAGTGACCTCTGGATTATCTATCACCATTTTTATGGCCGCTACAACTTCATTCAGGTTATGGGGAGGAATATTGGTGGCCATGCCTACGGCAATCCCCGCCGACCCGTTTATCAATAGATTTGGTATTCGTCCCGGTAACACTGCCGGTTCTTCCCGGGTATCGTCATAGTTGGGCCGCCATTGCACCGTGTCCTTATCAATATCTTTGAGCAGTTCCCCCGCTATTTTCGCCATCCGAGACTCGGTATACCGCATGGCGGCTGCGGAATCTCCGTCGATAGAGCCGAAGTTCCCATGTCCATCCACCAAGGGATATCGCATCGAGAAGGTTTGCGCCATCTTGACCATGGTCTGGTATATGGCTGAGTCGCCATGGGGATGATATTTACCCATAACTTCGCCCACGATATTGGCCGACTTCTTATGCGGTTTGTCATGGGTCATGCCCTGGTCATACAGTGCATAGAGGATACGGCGATGGACCGGTTTGAGTCCGTCCCGGATATCCGGCAGAGCACGCGAAACGATTACGCTCATGGCATATTCCAAAAACGATTTTTTCACTTCTTTTTCAATGTCCATCGGTATGATTTTACTAAAAAGGCTATCCTGTCCCAAAATAAAATACCCCCTATATATCTAGGTTGGTTGCATATCTAGCGTTGTCGTGGATAAACTCTTTACGCGGTTCTACATTGTCGCCCATCAAATTGGCAAACACCTCATCCGCTTGAATTGCGTCATCTATAGTAACCTGCATTATGGTGCGGTTGTCAGCATTCATGGTTGTAGACCACAGTTGTTCGGGATCCATCTCGCCCAGACCTTTATAGCGCTGCACTGACCATTTTTTATCTGATTGTCCGACGAAGTTATTCATTTCAGGTTCATTGAAGAAATAATGAACCTCTTTGCCTCTTTTTAATCCAAACAGAGGTGGTTGGGCTATATAAATATAGCCCTGTTCAATAAGTTGTTTCATGTAACGATAGAAGAAGGTCAAGAGCAAAATCCTGATATGGGCTCCATCCACATCCGCATCAGTCATAATAAACAACTTGTGATAGCGGGCTTTTTTAATATCAAAATCTTCACCTATACCGGTGCCCATCGCCGTGATCAGGTTGCGGATTTCCTCGCTGGACAACACCCTGTCCAGTCGCGATTTCTCTACGTTGAGAATTTTGCCGCGCAAGGGCAGTATGGCCTGGTAGGTGCGATCCCGGCCTTGTTTGGCCGAACCGCCGGCTGAATCGCCTTCCACGATAAACAGTTCTGATTGAGCGGGATCACGGTTGCTGCAATCCGCCAGTTTACCCGGTAGGGAAGTTGATTCCAGGGCGCTCTTGCGCCGGGTCAATTCCCTGGCTTTCCGGGCCGCTTCCCTCGCTCGCCTGGCGGAGATGGCTTTTTCCAATATTTTTTTGGCAGCCGACGGGTGTTCATTCAGATAGTCATCGACACTCTCATAAACTGCCCCGTCAACCACTCCTCTAATATAGGTGTTCCCGAGTTTAGTTTTAGTTTGTCCCTCAAACTGGGGATCCTTTACCATTACGGAGATAATTGCAGCTACGCCCTCGCGAATGTCTTCTCCGGCCAGATTGGCCTCATTTTCTTTGAGGATGTTGTTCTTCTTGGCATAATCATTAATGACCCGGGTCAGCGCATTTTTAAATCCGGTCTCATGGGTCCCGCCTTCCTGGGTGCGGATATTGTTAGCAAATGAATAAATATTTTCGCTGTAGCCGTTATTATATTGCAGGGCTAGCTCAACCACCACATCATTCTTTTTAACTTCAAAATATATAGGGTCGTTGTTGACAACTTCCTTGCTCTTATTTATGTAAATCACAAAATCTTTCAGACCTGTCGAGATAAATTCCTTTACGAATACTTCTTCTTCCCGAGCATCGGTGAATATTATTTGCAATCCCTTATTAAGATAGCCCAGCTCTCTAAGTCTTTGAATGAGAATGTCACGATCAAAGACCGTTACTTCGAATATTTCCGGGTCCGGGAAAAAATGAATCGTCGTTCCCTTCTTATTGGTATTTCCTAGGGTAACCAGCCCTGTTACCGGCTTACCCCGCTCATAATCTTGCTGATAGGAGTGCCCGTCGCGGCGGACTATAACCTCCATCCGGGATGATAGGGCATTCACCACCGACAGTCCCACCCCATGCAAGCCGCCGGAGATGGTATAACCGCTGCCTCCAAATTTTCCTCCCGAATGCAGGGTGGTCATAATCACTTCGATAGCCGGAATCCCCATCTGAGGATGGATGTCTACTGGTATTCCTCGTCCATTATCACTAACGGTAATGCTGTTGTCAGCATTAATTTTGACCTCGATTTTATCACAATATCCGCCGACAGCTTCGTCTATACTGTTATCAACAATCTCGAAAACCAAATGATGCAATCCTTTGGGACCGGTTGAGCCAATATACATGCCCGGTCTTAAACGCACTGCTTCCAGGCCTTCCAGCACTTGAATATCAGAAGCATTGTATCCGTTTTCAATTTTCTTCAAGAATTAAACCTCCTTTTGGTGATGAATCGACCTTTTATAAAGGGTTGTTGATGATATGGGGGACAAATAAACACCTTCATCACATATCACCAACGCTTTTTTTTTGTCATTTTTACTAATATTAATAAGCTTTCTTTCCAAGGCCGCATTCTCCATTATTTCTTGCAGGTCATTAGAGATCGGGTCCTCAATGTTTAGTATGGCTATTACACTATTGCCAGATATTACCTTACTATTACCCAGATGTAAAAACACTTATTACTCCTTTCGCAACAGGCGGCCTTCTTTAACAATAAAGCTGGCTTCATTGATTTGGTCAATATTATCTATATTTACCGAGGTAAGAAACGTTTGAAATTCTGCCTGACGGAGATGCAAAATGAGCATTTTTCGCTTCCCTTCGTCTAATTCGGACAATACCTCATCTAATAAAAATATGGGATAGAATCCCTTTACTTTCTTAAACGCATACATTTCTGCCAGTTTAAGACTTATCGCCATGTTTCTTTGCTGCCCCTGGGAGGCAAAGGTACGTGCCAGCCGCTGGTCCTGATAAATATTAATATCATCTAAATGAGGTCCTACCAGCGTCTTTCTTCTTTTGATTTCTTCGTGCAAATGCTCTTCCATATGTTTGCGCAGAGCATTTTGCAAAACATCCGTATTGATTTTATCACTATCTACCTTAAAAGATATCGCATATCTTGTTTTCAATTCATTATGACCTTGATTTATTTCTTTATAAATTGGCTGAGTTATTTCGTCCAACAGATTTACAAAATTAATACGCTGGATAATCAAGCGTGTAGCATTTTCAATAAAAAGGTCATTAATAATTTTAAACGACTTAGCTGTAGTTTGCTCATTTTTTAGCAATAAATTTCTCTTTTTTAGGATTGAGGTATAATTATCCAGATTATACAGATACTCACCAGACAGCTGTTTAAGTATAAAATCTAAAAAAGCTCTCCTTTTACCTGGAGATCCTTTGATAAGAAAAAGATCATCCGGTGTGAAGAGAACCACACTCATTCTGTCTTTATGGTTCTGGTTGCTTTTTTTATTGTTTATCATAAATATTTTTGAGTTATTCAGACGATATTTAATTTTTGCTTCCAATAACCTTTCAAAGATGTTGTAACTAATGCTTAAATCATATCCCTCTGCTTCATAATTTACCAGATTTGCGTCGGTTGCGGATCGGAAAGAATTACCCGCAGCTAGCATAAAAATAGCCTCCAAAAGATTTGTCTTCCCTTGCGCATTATCCCCAATAAAAATATTTAAGCCCGGGGCTGGATCATATTCTATTTTTTTTAAGTTGCGGAAGTTTCTAATCTGTATTTTTTTAATTTTCAAATAGAATAGGCATCCTTCCTCAGTTATTGGTGCGCATAGGAACTAGTATATATAAATAATTCTCCTTTTCGGGATTTTTAATAAGGGCTGGACTTAAAGATCCGGCTAGTTTAATTATTAAATTATCACATTCGGATTCGAATATTTTTACCGCATCTAAAAAATAATTAGTATTAAATGCGATCTTAATATCCTTTTCTCCCTCAATTTGAATATCATCAATTATTTCTGATATTTCACCCATACTCTCAGAATAAGAATTTAACCAAGCTTCATTTTCCATAATAGAAAACTGAACATGCTGGATCTGAAATTTATCATCCGTAGGCATAATTTTAGCCCGCCCCAAGCTTGCGGCCAGAATAGCCGTTTTAATATTTACTTCGGTGCTGAATGAGGCGGGAATAACTGTTTCGTAATTAGGATATTGACCCTCTATTAAGCGGGATAAGAGGATAAAATTTTCTTTATAAAATATAACGTTATTTTCGGATATAGCCACATCTATTTTTTCTGAGCTATCATCCAAAAATCTTAATAATTCGTTAACTGTCCTTACCGGAATGACGAATTTTAATGGTTCTAAATCCGTTTGTCCCAGATTATAAGTATAGTAAGCTAACCTATGAGTATCCGAAGCTATTATTTTTACAACTCCATCTTCAAAGATATCGAAAAGAACACCTGTAAATACTTGCCTAAAATGATTTTGAGCAGCAGCGAAAGATGTTTTCTTAAGTCCTTCTTTAAGAATATCTTGAGGTATGGAGAATTTGTATTCCATTTTACTAATAGGCAGTTCAGGGTATTCTTTTTCTTGGTATATGTTGATACGGCTGGATGATCTTCCGTAACTAATGTTAAGGCGTGAAGTTTCTCGGTTTAATTCAAAGGCGATGATTGTATCGGGCAGTAATTTAATAAAATCAGAAAAATAGGTGGCATTAACCAATACGCTGCCCTCTTCAATAATATCAACATTCGTTGTGGAAGCTTTAATACCAATCTCCATATCAGTAGCCGTCATGGTCAGACCTTTATCATGGGATAGACTAATAAGCAAACCAGACAGGATAGGGATGGTGCTCTTATTAGAAGCAGCTCTGTGAACTAAAGTGGTAAGGGTTGAGATTTCTCTTTTTTCGATAGTAAACTTCATTTTTCTTTGCCCCCATTTTATTATTGATTATTTATAAACAGATAACCGTAATAGTAGTAGTAGTGTGCAAAATGTGCAAAAGGCTCGCAGAGAGTCATTGTAATCAGATTTAAAGCGGTGGACAAGCTTGTGCCTAACTATTAAAAAACAAGCTTCCCCTGGGGTCTAACTGTTTACAAAGTTTGTCGAGGGTTGCAGCCAGATTTTGATCGGCGGCAGCCTCCTTTTCTATTTTTTCTACCCCATGCATTACGGTAGTATGATCTCTTCCCCCAAATTGGTCGCCAATTAAAGGGAAAGAAGCATCCGTCATTTTGCGGCAAAGGAACATGGCAACCTGACGAGGGTAAACTAGTTGCTTATTTCTCTTTCTGGATAATAATTCGTTTAAATTTATACCATAGTATTTGCAGACTTCTTTTTGAATACATTCTATAGTTATTTTCTTGGGTTGGGGAGGTGGTAAAATGTCTTTCAATGCCTCGCCAGCCGTTTCCATATTTAAGGGCATATTATTAATAGTAGCGAAAGCGACTACCCTGACCAGGGCTCCCTCCAGTTCTCTTATATTAGAATCAATATAATTAGCGATATAATCGAGAATATCATAAGGAACATTCAATTCATCAGTTTGCGCCTTTTTGCGTAGTATAGCGATACGGGTTTCCAGGTCGGGAATCTGAATATCAGTAATTAGACCCCATTCAAAGCGAGAACGAAGTCGATCCTCCAGGGTAGGGATATTGCGCGGGGGACGGTCACTGGAAATAACCACCTGTTTATTAGTCTCATAAAGCGTGTTGAAAGTGTGGAAAAACTCTTCCTGGGTCCGCTCTTTGCCCGCCAGGAACTGGATATCATCAATCAGCAAAACATCAATATTACGATATTTATTACGAAATGCCGGGGTGCTGTCATCTTTAATGGCACTTATAAGTTCGTTGGTAAACTGCTCAGAGGAGACATACATAACGGAAAAGTTAGGCTTATTTCCTATAATTCGATGAGCAATGGCTTGCATAAGGTGCGTTTTGCCCAGCCCCACACCGCCATAGATAAATAGAGGATTATAGGCCCTAGCCGGGGCTTCTCCTACTGCATAGCAGGCAGCATGGGCAAAGCGATTACTATTACCTACCACAAAGGTATTGAAAGTATATTTAGGGTTGAGCGGCGAAATATAACCATCCTTTTCCACCAAGGGTTCGGTAATCAGAACCAGAGAAATATCCTGTTTGCTGAGATCGCGGACTTTTTTTTCTAAGGTCTCCAGATAACGGGATTCAATCCATTCTCGGGTTAGCGTATTAGGAACCATGATGTATAATTTATCGTGGCGGAAGGTGTTGTAGGTAACCTGGGGAAACCAGATATCAAAACTGGTTGTACCAATTTCATTGCGAAAATCTTTCAAAACCTGCTCTAACAAGGATGCATAGGTATTATCAACCGACATTCAAAAGCCTCCTGGTATATTTATGGGGATAAATCAACTTGTCCAGCATAAATGACTGTGTATATCTGGACAAGTAATTATTCGATCGTGAAAACGTGATGAAAGTTAGTATAAGCATAGATATAGTATATATAGTAGCAGATTTTAAACATAATTAGAAGTATTTAGAAGGACAGTGTTTCTTGACATGGCGAGGGTTTTATAAATATAATAGTAGGTACTGGAAAAATTAAGGGGGCAGCTTATCAATGAAAAGAACCTATCAACCAAAAAAGAGACAGAGATCAAGGGTCCACGGCTTTAGAAAAAGAATGGCTAGCGCTGGGGGAAGAAAAGTTTTGGCAACCCGCAGACAAAGAGGCAGGAAAAAACTCTCTGCTTAAAAAATCACCAAGGACGATTACTTTACCTTTTAGAAGGACTACTTATGCTGCATAAAGAATGGAGAATAAGCAGGGGCAAGGAATACAAATATATTTATAATAATGGCAGAAGAATACTTGGCCAGTACATTATTGTATTCACGCAAGCAAATAACCTGCCCCATAATCGCTTTGGGATAGTAACTTCAAAAAAAATAGGCAATGCTGTTATCAGGAATCGTGCTAAAAGACAGATTAGAGAAGTGATAAGAAAGAACCTTAACAACCTGCGACCAGGGTATGATGTAGTGGTTGTAGCCAGATTTAATGTCAAGGAAGCTGTCTTTGAACTAATTGAGAATGATTTTTTAAGACTGATGGGAAAGGCCAGTATACGGTGAAAGAAGTTTTTATTCTATTTATAAAAACTTATCAAAAGCTGAGTTTTTTCAAAAGACCAGTCTGTCGATTCTATCCTTCCTGTTCCAACTATTCAATCGAAGCTATACAGAAATATGGGGTGATTAAAGGAGGATGGCTGGCAGTTAAAAGAATAAGCCGATGTCATCCATTTCATCCAGGTGGGTACGATCCTGTACCCTAAGTATTTTTCAGAGGGACTATTAAGGAGGTGGAACCTGCTGTCGCGGCTGGACTTCGAAAGGCAGGGTTAAAATTTGTGGCAGACTTTTATTCAATGGTTTTCTGATGTTATCAATTTACTATATATGTTCACCGTTCAGATTGGGCTACCTAGTTATGGGTTAGCAATAATTTTTATGACCATTTTGATAAAATTGGTCATGTTCCCACTTACCCAGAAACAGATGAGATCTATGCGAGCCATGCAGGAGATACAGCCTAAAACCAAATACATCCAAGAGAAATACAAAGATGACCAGGCTTTGGCGCAAAAGAAAATCATGGAACTGTACAAAGAGCATGGAGTGAATCCCATGGGTGGATGTCTGCCGCTCTTGATTCAGATGCCTATATTCTTAGCTTTTTATCAATCGCTATTGAATTTTAATTACTTAGATTTAGCTCATAAGGGCTTTTTGTGGATTCCGGATATTAGTCAACCCGATCCCTTTTTTATCTTGGCCATTTTGGCTGCACTGACTACCTTTGTGCAGCAAAAGATTTCAATGGCAGAGAACAACGATCCCACTCAAAAAGCAATGTTGTATTTCATGCCTTTGATGATGGGCTGGATAGCATTTAGACTGTCGGCAGGATTGCCATTATACTGGGTTGTTTTTAATACTTTGGGAATTCTCCAGCAATTATATGTAAACCGGTTGCACAGCACCGCCAAGCTTGATACAGGGACAGGCATACAGATCGATACGCCGCAAAAAATAGCCGAACCGGACTACCAAGAAAAAAGCGTTAAGGAAGAGGTTGAACGGAGGGCCAAAGGAGGAAAAGGAAAAGATGCAGGGCCAAACAGTCGAAAAAAAGGGAAAAAACGTTGAAGAAGCTATAAAAGCAGCCCTAGATGAACTCGGTTGTGATATTGAAGATGTTTCCATAGAAATCGTGGAAGAGGCGAGCAAAAGGCTGCTGGGTTTTATGGGCAACAAGCCAGCAGTAGTAAAGGTATCACTAAGAGAGAAGCCCGAGACAGAGGCTCGCAAAGTAGTTGAAGACCTTCTGCAAAGAATGAAAATTGATTATCAGATTGAGAAGGTCGAATGGGACAATGGCGTAACCAGAATAAATATTGTGGGCAACGATATGGGGTTATTGATTGGTCGTAAGGGTGAAACCCTGAACGCTTTACAATTTATCGCGGGCCTAATGCTTAATCGTAAACGCGAAGAGAAGATACGTATCGTGTTGGATGTAGAGGATTATCGAAAGAAGAGAGAACAGTCCCTGGAATCTCTGGCCATCAGACTATCTGAAAAGGTCAAGCAGACCCAAAAAAATGTGATAATGCGCCCGATGAGTTCACAGGAGAGAAGAATAGTACATACCGTTCTTCAGGAAGATCCTCAGTTGGTTACTTATTCTATGGGAGAGGAACCCAACCGAAAAGTAGTCATAGCTTTGAAGAAATAGAAATCAAAAGGCCCGCAAGGGCCTTTCAGACCGTCAAAAAAGCCCAATAGCTGCGTTATTAACAAAAGCCCGTTCAATCAACGTACTTATGTACGCCTCAATCACGGGCTTTTATTAATGCCTTGCTCTTGAACTTTTTTGCTCGGCCTGACTATATCGACACTCTGAGGCCCGCAAGGGCCTTTTTTTATATATTGATACTGCTAAGAAACGAAATTACAACCAAAGCGATTGGTCCGAGGTGAATGTTGTTTGGTATTTTGGTAATATAAAATTATTATTATTGCGAGATTGGGAGAACACAATGTTTGAAGACGATATTGCAGCACTATCCACGCCGCCTGGTGAGGGTGGAATAGGCATAATAAGATTGAGCGGGCATGAGGTAATCGAAAAGGTCGGGGAAATATTTGTGCCTGTGACTGGAAAGGCTTTAAGCCAGCGGCACGGATATACCCTTAATCTGGGCTGGATAATTGACCAAGACGGCAGTAAAATTGATCAGGTTCTGCTCGGTATCATGAAAGCACCGCACAGTTACACCGGAGAAGATGTGGTAGAAATAAACTGTCATGGGGGAAGTATGCCGGTACGCCGCTGTTTGCAGCGCTGTTTGGAGGCAGGCCTGCGCATGGCCGAACCTGGAGAATTTACCAAACGTGCTTTTCTGAATGGACGCATGGAGTTGAGTCAGGCCGAAGCGGTTATTGACATCATTAGAGCCAAGACTGACCGGGGTTTAAAGCTGGCCATGCAGCAACTGGAAGGCAACCTAGGTTACATCGAGGCCATAGAGGAGAATTTGCTCCAGTTAAATGCTATGGTAGAGGCCAGCCTGGATTTCCCCGAAGAAGTGGGAGAGTTGGATTATGATGAAGTCCAGACTATATTGCGGCAGAGTATCGTCGCTTTGGATCAGATTGTGGCCGCGGGTGTGCGCAATGAAATATATAGGGATGGGGTAAAAGTAGTGATATGCGGTAAGCCCAATGTTGGGAAATCCAGCCTGCTTAATGCCCTGCTCAAGAAAGAGAAGGCCATAGTTACGGATCTTCCGGGAACGACCCGGGATGTGGTAGAGGATTATATTAACGTGCATGATATACCTGTTAAAATCATGGATACTGCAGGAATCAGACTGACGGAAGACCTGGTAGAAAAAATAGGGGTGGAAAAATCTATAAAAGTAATAGAACAGGCCGATATGCTGGTCTTTATGTTAGATTCAGGTGACGGTATCACCCAAGCCGACCTGGACATATATAAAATGATTGATCGGGATAAGCTTATAGTATTCGTAAACAAGGAAGACTTAGAAATAAAACGAATAAGTACGGTGGAATTGGATTCCCTATTCGCAGGAGTAAAGCTAATTCAGGGATCGGCCAAAAATGATCTAGGCTTGGAAGAGCTGGAGATGGCCATGGAGGAAATGGTATTATCGGGAACACTTCCTGGAGATGGGCTGGATATAATGATAAACCTTCGGCAGAAAGATGCCCTTTTAAGAAGCCGCGAGCAAGTCGAGAGTGCGCTCCAGAGTCTGCGGCAAGTGACCGCCGATTGTCTGGGGGTTGATATTTGGGGAGCCCTGGAGACATTGGGAGAGGTAAGCGGCAAGACGCTGAAAGAGGAAGTAATTAACCGAATATTTCACAATTTTTGCATAGGTAAGTAGGAGGAGAAAGATGGTTTACGAAGCTGGGAAATATGAGGTTGTGGTTATAGGGGCGGGGCATGCCGGATGTGAAGCAGCACTGGCATCCGCTCGCATGGGTTGCAGTACCCTTTTAGTAACCATGAGTGTAGAATACATTGCACTCATGCCGTGCAATCCGTCGATTGGGGGGCCGGCCAAAGCCCAACTGGTTAGAGAAATAGATGCTCTGGGTGGAGAAATGGGAATCAATATTGATAAGTCCAGCATTCAGATGCGGCTGATAAATACCGGCAAAGGGCCGGCGGTACAGGCTTTGCGTGCTCAGGCGGACAAACATGAGTACGGGCGCGAGATGATCAAGACTATCCTGGGGCAGGAAAAATTGCAGCTCTTGATGGCAGAAGTAGAAAAGATAGAGAGTGAAGATGGTGAAGTTAAGGCCATTGTTACCAGGACGGGAGCTCGCTACGAATGCCAGACGGTGGTGGTTACTTCCGGGACCTATTTAAAGGGACGTATTATTGCCGGCGAGGTGATGTATGATGGCGGCCCGGGTAATCAATTTCCCGCGGTAAAGCTCTCTGATAATCTGCAGGAGATGGGGATCAAACTAGGCAGATTCAAGACCGGTACCCCGCCGCGTATAGATAGGAAAACCGTAGATTTCTCTAAAATGGTGGAGCATCCTGGTGATAGTGTGCCGTGGAGGTTTTCTTTTATTAGTGCTCCTCCAACCCAAGCACAACTGCCTTGCTGGTTGACCCACTCAACCCCCGAGACGCATCGCATTGTAATGGACAATATAGCTAGAGCTCCGCTATTTACCGGGGTAATCAAAGGCAAAGGACCCCGTTATTGCCCATCATTTGAGGACAAAGTAGTGCGGTTTGCACATAAAACCTCGCATCAGCTTTTCATAGAACCTGAAGGGCGTGATACGGATGAGATGTATGTACAGGGGTTGAACACCAGTCTGCCTGAAGATGTGCAGATTCAAGTCTTACATAGCATTCCCGGACTGGAGCATGTCCACATGATGAGAACCGGATATGCCATTGAATATGATTATGTAATCCCGACTCAGGCCCAATTAACATTGGAAAGCAAGGTGATTAGTGGCCTTTTTACGGCGGGACAGATTAATGGAACTTCGGGATATGAAGAAGCGGCGGCCCAGGGATTAATGGCTGGGATTAATGCGGCTTTAAGAGTGCAGCATCGGGAGCCATTCATTTTAAAAAGAAGCGAAGCTTTTATAGGGGTAATGATCGACGATCTGGTAACTAAAGAAGCGGATGAACCATATCGGTTGTTGACTTCCCGGGCAGAATATCGGCTCTTGTTGCGGCAGGATAACGCGGATCTGCGCTTGACGGAAAAAGGAAAGCAGCTAGGGCTGGTTGATGATTATAGATGGAAACTGTTTCAGACTAAACTTAAATTACTGGAAGAAGCCACCCAGGCTTTGAAAACAACCACTTTTACCCCGGCTGATACCGAAGTAGAAAAATTTCTGATAGGAAAAGCAAGCGCTCTTTTACGCGACCGTATTTCTTTATGGGAGATGCTGCGCCGACCGGAATTGACCATACAAGACTTTGTAGAACAGGGCTGGCTTAAGACCAGTGGGCATGAAATATTGGAACAACTAGAGATACAGGCTAAATATGAAGGATACATCAATAAACAGAAGGAACAGGTGCAGCGCTTTGAACGAATGGAGAACAAACGCATTCCCGCTGACATTGATTACCATGGGGTGTACAGCTTATCCAATGAAGCGCTGCAGAAACTAAAAGAAATTAGACCTCAGTCAATAGGTCATGCTTCCAGAATTTCCGGGGTGACCCCGGCTGACATAAATATTTTATTGATTTTTTTAGAAAAAAGAAGGAATTAAAATTTATTTATGGAAATATATGTAAAGAGGTTTGTGCAGCTGCTGCTCGAAGAAAATAAAAAGCAAAATCTAATAAGTCGAAAAGCCGGTCCCGAAGAAATAGGACAACACATTCAAGACAGTGTGCAGGTTCTGCAATGGGTTTCCCTGGCTGACCAACAAGTAATCGATATAGGCAGTGGAGCCGGTTTTCCAGGCTTGATACTAGGTATGGCCTGCCCAGAGAGCCAAGTGACGCTGGTAGAGTCCGATCTCAAAAAGAGCGCATTTTTGCAACAGGTCTGCGATGAACTGGAACTAAAAAATGTGAAGATAATTCGCGAAAGGATTGAGACTCTGGGGCAGGCAAGCGGACACCGCAACCGCTATGATTATTGCACCAGCCGGGCTGTGGCGGCGATGAGAGTTGTACTTGAATATGGAATCCCGTTGGTTAAGCAAGATGGAAAGCTGTTGCTGTGGAAAGGCAGCAGCTACCAGCAGGAAATTGCGGAAGCGCAGACGGCCTTGAAAATACTTGGTGGCAAGGTCGAAGATGTCTATCTATATAATCTCTTGCAGGAGAGAGACCGAGCCATAGTAGTGGTAAACAAGGTGCGATCAACTCCGCAGCAGTTTCCCCGGAAGATAGGAGAACCGGCCAAAAAGCCCTTATAATAAGGAGGCGGTGAGTTGGGTAAAAAACCATGGGAGAAGCTCTTAGCTAAGGTTAATGGCATAAAGGTTTTGAATATACCTTTGGAAGAAATTAGCCGCAACCCTTTTCAACCTCGCCGGGAATTCAATGAAATAGAAATACAGGATTTGGCCAAATCGATTGAAATGTATGGGGTATTACAACCGATTGTAGTCAGAAAAGCGCGGGAAGGCTATCAGTTGATAGCCGGAGAGAGGAGGTATCGTGCCTGTCGAATCATAGGAACCCCTACTATACCAGCTATTGTGCAGGAAATGAGCGATAGGCAAGCGGCGGAAGTATCGTTGATCGAAAATCTGCAGCGTAAAGACCTAAATTATTTGGAAGAAGCAGGCGCTTATGCGCAGCTGATTAGTGAGTTTGGTCTGACGCAGGAAGAATTGGCGCAGAGAGTTGGCCGGAGCCAATCGGCTATTGCTAACAAACTCAGGTTATTAAGATTAACCAAGGAACTGCGTTGTCTGATTGTGCCGGAAACAATAACCGAAAGGCACGCCCGGGCCTTGCTCAAACTTAATTCAGTGGATACACAGAAGGAAGTCTTACTAGCTATATATGAGAAAGAACTAAATGTCAAAGAAACTGAAGAGATAGTAGAAAATCTCAGGCAAAACAACATACCGCAGGGAGTCAACCAAACTGGTAAGGGTCAACAGGTTTCGATCGTCATAAGAGATGCGCGGATTTTTTTGAACACTATAAAAGAGACGGTAAACAGGGCCAAACAGATAGGCATAGATATGTTTATGATTGAAACCGAGCGGGATGAGGAATATGAAATTGTCATAAGAGTGCCTAAGGTCCGGAGAAATTCTCGCCTGATGGCTAAATGATATAGTAATTTCTAATGATGAGGAAAAACTGGCAGGCAGGGGCTTCGGCCCCTGCTTTTTGTATTGCCAGCGAAAATGGCATAAAGACAAATATATTGGTTCTGGTATAATAACATGGCAGGAATATAGATGAATGAAAGAGAAATAAATAACTGTACACAAATTCAGTAAAAGCACTGTTTCGGAAGAAAGGGGACAAGCAATGGCAAAGATAATTGCGGTTACAAACCAGAAAGGAGGGGTGGGTAAAACCACTACCGCAATAAATCTGGCAACTTATATAGCTATAGAGGGCCATAAGGTACTATTGGTGGATTGTGACCCACAGGGAAATGCCACTAGCGGACTGGGAGTAAATCGCAAGCGGCTCAAGTATTGCCTGCATGATCTTTTAATAGACGAACTGGAATTTCGTCAGGTGATGACCCGTACTCGGGTAGATAATTTGGATTTAATTCCCTCGACTATACAATTAGCGGGAGCCGAGGTTGAGTTAGTGGCCCGTACCGAGAGGGAGCAAGCCTTGGCCAAAGGACTGGCTCCAATAAGGGAATATTATGATTACATTTTATTGGACTGCCCACCGTCCTTGGGTTTATTAACAATTAATGCCTTGACCGCATGTGATTCGGTTATAATTCCTCTCCAATGCGAATATTACGCATTGGAAGGCCTTAGCCAACTAGTGGACACCATACAATTAGTTAGAAAACGCTTAAATCCAAAATTGATGATAGAAGGAATTGTGTTCACGATGTTTGACGGTAGGACAAATCTTTCGATCCAGGTGGTTGATGAAGTAAAAAAGCATTTTCGTAAGGAAGTCTATCAGACCATTATCCCCAGAAACGTTAGGCTGAGCGAAGCGCCCAGTCATGGCAAACCAATTGCCTTATATGATGCGCGCTCCAAAGGGGCTGAAGTATATAGAGATTTCGCCAGGGAGGTATTGAGACGTGGGCAGGAAAGAACACGGGTTAGGTAAGGGGCTAGATGCGCTTTTATCTGCAACAGAATCCGATTCTGTACAGGTTATGGAATTAGAAACAGCCAAGGTCATTCCTCAAGCAAACCAACCCCGTAAGATATTTGCCGAGGAATCTTTGCAGGAATTGGCCAGTTCAATTAGGGAGCATGGCGTCCTGCAGCCGGTGTTGGTAAGACCGATTGGTGAATATTACGAAATTATTGCCGGCGAGCGACGCTGGCGGGCAGCCGAAATAGCAGGGCTGCAGATGATTCCAGCTATTGTTAAAGAGATGGCAGATATTGAAGCCGCGGAGATATCTCTGGTGGAAAACCTGCAAAGAGAAGATTTGTCAGCAATTGAAGAGGCCCGAGCCTATAAGAACCTAATTGAACAATACCAATACACCCAGGAACTGGTAGCCACACGAGTGGGGAAAAGCCGGGCCTATGTTGCTAATACAATTAGACTTTTAAACTTAAGTCCAGAGATAATTCGAATGATAGATCAGAAACAGATTTCACCAGGTCATGCCCGGGCTTTGCTAGCCATTAGGAGCGGCCGGGAGCAGATAGCGGCCGCAAACGCGATAATAAAGGGCGGCTTGTCCGTACGGCAGGTTGAACAGCAGGTGAAGTCAAATAGAGGAGAACCCTTAACAAGGAGTTCAAAAAGCGCGGATTTGCTGGATTTGGAAGAAAGATTGCAGAAGTATTTTGGAACCCGTACTGAAATTAACCGACAACGTAGGGGCGGTAAAATAGAAATAGTTTATTACAACGAGGAAGACCTGGATCGAATCCTTGAGATACTAGGGGTATAAGACGGAAGAAGAGAGCCGTTATATTCTAATAAATGTTTCACGTGGAACAAATAAATAAAAACGCCTTGATGTTTCACGTGAAACATCAAGGCGTTTTTGCTGCAGGCAATGCAGTAATAGCGGAAGTGAGGTCGCTCACAATTGCGTAAACTTTATAAATAGGCAAATTGTTTTGGATAGCAATGGCTTGAACGTCATCAAACTCGGGCTTAATCCTGATACTGTAAGGACCAAAACGCGCAATCTTAATCCGCACCGGACCCCAGGGGGTTTGAATCTGGCTCTCACTGCGCGGGACAGTATAACGGCTCTGAAGGCGATGTCGAACCCCGAGGGAACCAGACTCCAGCATCAACCGGCGAGCCAGCTGACCAGATGCTTCCGGGCGAGTGAGCAATGTAATCAATGTACCGGGACGGTTCTTTTTCATATGTACCGGGGTGGTAAAATAATCCAATACTGCAGGGTCGGAAGTAAATAGATAATGCAGGTGAGTGAAAATCTCCGGATTAAGGTCATCTACTTCCGTTTCCAACACGGCAATGGTTTCAGCCGCAGTATGGTCAGTAAATATGAAATCAGCCGTTACCACCCTTAGTAGATTAGGGACTTTATCCGGCCTAATATAATCTCCAGCCCCATAAGCAATCCGGTTGGGAACAAAAGAGCGATCGTCTGTCCAGGGCGAGGCAATGGTAGTGATGAGCGCTGCCCCGGTGGGGGTAACCAGTTCAATTCCGGCATCGGAGAAAACACAGGGAAAACCTGATAATAATAAGGTTGTCGCCGGTGCAGGCAAGGGATATCGGCCATGACTGATATCAATGAAGCCGATTGTCCACGGGAGAGGCGAAGTGTATACTTCATCGATCCCAAGCGATTCGAGGCACAAGAAAGTACCAACTATATCAACGATGGTGTCCACGGCGCCAATTTCATGAAAGTGAATATGGTCTGGACTAATGCCATGGACAGAACTTTCGGCGCCTGCCAGTCTATTAAAAACATGTAAGGATTTACTCTTGATATTGGCTGATAAATCACTTTCAGCAATAATTTCTTCTATATCAGCTAAGTGGCGTAGGGGGGCATCCTCGGAATGCACAGCGAAAGAGGTACACTGAATTCCTTGCAGAACCTTTTGATGCTGGGATACCTTAGCGGCAATGGGCAAGTTGGACAAAGCCCCGCTCAGATTTTCAAAAGAGGCGCCGCAATTAAGCAATGCAGCGATAATCATGTCTCCCGAAACACCAGAAAAACAATCAAAATACAAAAAACTCATAAATACCTCCTATATAGGACAAAAATAGATTATCCAGGATCAAGTAATCAAATAGGAATAACTAAGCTAAATCGACATAAAAGGGCAGAAAAGCAGTGATTAGAACATCATTAATTATACTATATATTGGTATCCTGGCATATTATTGGCGGGATTAATTCTGCAAAAGCCATGCAAAAAGGATAGATGATTCGCGATTTACTGATGATAGATGATGCGAAATAAAGGGAAACGATAAACGCTGACGGAGGGTCACCCTGTGGGCACGTCTGATGTTCGCTAACGCTTACCAATAACGTTGCAGCGGTAGTCAGAGTCTATCGTTGCTTCTTCCGTCGCAGTATCCGTTTACTGCGACTAATTAGCTCCGGCGGGCAGCAAGCTCAGTTTACGGTCGGCTTCGTGATGCAAATGGGCGAGATAAAGGCTGCGGGCGATCAATTCAGCCATCATATAAACCCCATAAAGACGGGTGTTTTGTAAAACCATTTGTTCCAAGTATCCACCTACGTTGACAACCGCCGATATATGAAAATCTCCTACGATTGGCAGCACTTTGTTCAAAGCGGTACCCGGTTTCAACCCCACCGGCCTTAAGTTAATAAAGCCAATGCGATCTGGGCTCCCCAAACTGGCATCGACCGCAATCACCAGGGGATTAACGAAACGGACTTTAATTTCATCCATGACAGTCTGCAGGTTGACCGCGTGCGAAGGTTTTTCCAGGGTGCCAAAAAGGTTGATGGCCGGAGATAAAGACTGTAAACGGGTGCCTACCAACGGGCCCAGACAATCACCGGTAGCGCGGTCAGTGCCTACACACAAAAAGACAGTATCTCTCTGGAAATCTTCGTTCATCTCCGACATAAGGCGGTATACTTTCTTTTCCAATAGTTGCAAACAAAGGGGGTCTTCAAAATGACAGGAGAAATTCGAATTAGCTAATCGAATAGAAGAAATAACCATACCGTTTCCTCGCATTATAAATTTTTACCATTATTCTTACCGCTGGGAATATTTTTATGCGGTATTTTACGATAGTGGGAATATTTATTAAGTACAGGGTTAAGAAATGAGGTGAACGGTATCAAATATCGATTAATGGTGATCATGGGATATCTGGGGGCGGTAATCGGCGCAGGTTTTGCTTCCGGACAGGAAATCGTACAATTTTTTGTGGCTTATGGACCTAATGGGGCGAATGGAGTCCTGCTAGCAACTGTTCTTTTTGGGATCTGTGGAGGATTGCTGCTTTATAAGGCCCATGATCGAAAAGCAGCCAACTACCAGGATCTGTTAAAAGACTTACTGGGGCACCGGTTGGGATTAACGGTTGATTTCCTCCTGGCGATTTTTTTATTCATGGGCATCAGCACCATGTTATCAGCCAGTGGAGCGGTATTTTATGAACACCTGTATCTTCCTAAAACCCTGGGAATATTTCTGGCGTATGTTGTGATCGTGGTTCTCCTGGCGGCAGGGAAAAAGGGAATGATCTTTTCATATAACATATTGGTACCGATCAAAATAGTTCTGTTACTAGCTATTTCTGGCTATACCGCCTTTTTTGTAGATACAAGTCAGCAGGAAATTCATACTTACGCCTTGAATGCAGAAGGGGCTTGGAACTGGATAATAAGCAGTATTCTTTATGTATCCTATAATTTTGCATTGGCGATGGTAGTGTTGACCGAGTACCAGAGTGTTACCAATAGGCGCAATGGGATTTTAGGAGCGGTCTGGGGAGGTTTGATCCTGGGAGGCTTTGTCATCATCAACTACTTTTCCTTATGTAAATTTCTTCCTGCAGTAATGCATTACCAGGTTCCCATGGTATATGTGGCAGGGCAAATTAGTCTGACCGCCAAACACCTATACACCATCGTTTTGTGGCTGGGGATTATTACCACAGCCATTGCTAATGCCTATGGCTTCGCGCAGCGCTTCTCAAAATTTACAGGATTAAGTTATAGAATATGTCTGGTTTTGAGTATTACCCTGGCCTTGCCTCTCTCCCTGCAGAGCTTTTCCAGCCTGGTAGCCAAGATATATCCGCTTTTTGGAATATTGGGGGTGATAATAATTGCTGCGCTGTTATATAAGACTACAAAAGAAATAGGCTTAGGGTTATACTATAGAGTAATCCAAGTATTTAGCCGAACCAAGGAGGCTTAAGAATGATAAATCTCAGAAATATTCCCGCCATAGATGAACTCTTGGTAATGCCCCAAATGCAAGATTTGCTGGGGAATTACAATCGAGAATTTATAATGGACAAATTAAGGCGGGCAGTTGAAGAAAGCCGGCAGGAACTACGGCTGAACGGCAGGGATAGCAATAAAAAAGAGTTAGCTGCAAAAATCCTCAAGCGCCTGGACATATTGATTGCAGCAGCAACCCAGGGAACCTTACAAAAGGTTATAAATGGCACGGGCGTAGTGCTGCATACCAATTTGGGACGGGCTCCTTTAGGGCAACGCGCCTTGGCCTATTTGAACGAGATAGGCCAAAACTATAACAATCTGGAGTTTAATCTCGAAAATGGTGAACGAGGCTCCAGATACCAACATGTCGAAGAGCTGCTAATAGCGCTGACTGGAGCGGAGGCTGGCTTGGTGGTAAATAACAATGCGGCAGCGGTTCTGTTAGGCTTAACTGCTCTGGCCAGAGATAAAGAGGTTATTGTTTCACGGGGGCAGCTTATTGAAATCGGAGGGGCCTTCAGGATTCCCGAGGTGATGAAACAGAGTGGAGCGCGCCTGGTTGAAGTGGGGACTACAAATAAAACATATATCTCTGATTATGCCCAGGCTATTAATGATGATACTGCCCTGCTTTTTTCGGCCCATACCTCCAATTATAAAATCATAGGGTTTAGCGAAGAGGTAAAACTAAGTGATTTGGCCGCACTGGGAAAAGAACGGAACATTCCGGTTATGCACGATCTGGGTAGTGGGATACTTAATGATTTGGGAGAATGGGGATTAAAGGATGAACCCACAGTTCAGGCCAGTGTAGCCAGTGGGGCAGATATTATTTCTTTCAGTGGAGATAAGCTGCTGGGTGGACCCCAGGCGGGCATAATTGTAGGTAAACAGAAATATATTACCGCCATGAAGAAAAATCAGTTAACCAGAGCGCTGCGAGTGGACAAGCTCAATATTGCGGCCTTGGAAGGAACCTTATTAGAATACCTGAGTGGTGACCCCCTACAAGCCATACCAGTCTTAAAGATGTTGACCGCGGCCGGGAATGACCTTTTGGCACGGGCTGAAAAACTCAGAGCAGCTTTAAAAGAGAACCTGGAGTTGTCAGGGACCATCCAGTCTATAACCGTGGTTGAGACGGAGGATATGGTAGGCGGCGGGGCTTACCCCACTTATAAAATACCTGGCTATGGAATACAGATTGCCTTTCAGGAAAAACAACTAGAAACAGTGGCCAGACAACTTAGAGAGATGAGTCCGGCTTTACTTACCCGCAAGCAGGAAGATAAAATGCTGATCAGTGTGCGCACTTTGCTGGAGGGCGATGACGACGTCCTGCTCGCAATAATGGGCAAAGTTCTTCTGGCAGGGGTGGAACTGGAGATAGAGCCCGGAGAAAAACTATGAAAAGATTGATAATTGGAACTGCCGGGCACATAGACCATGGCAAAACCACCTTGGTGAAAAGACTGACGGGGGTGGAGACTGATCGGCTCAAAGAAGAGAAGCAAAGAGGGATTTCGATTGAATTAGGTTTTGCGCCCTTTACTCTGCCGAGCGGCCAAAAAGCGGCCATAGTGGATGTACCCGGGCACGAAAGATTCATCCGCCATATGTTGGCGGGGGCATTTGGAATTGACATGGTTCTATTTACTATTGCGGCTGATGAAGGCATAATGCCACAGACGCGTGAACATGCAGATATAATTGAAATGCTGGGTGTAGATAAAGGAATAGTAGTCATCACCAAGAAAGATATGGTCGACGAAGAATGGCTAATGCTGGTGGAAGACGATATTAGACAATATATTGAAGCCGGCATATTAAAGGGGGCTCCAATAGTAGCGGTATCAGCGGTAACCGGGGAAGGCATTTCTGAACTGCTGGAAACCATTGAAACAGTAGCGGCAACCGTCGAGGAGAAGCCAATTTTAGGACATGCACGCTTGCCTATCGACCGGGTATTTACTATGGCCGGGTTTGGAACGATAGTGACCGGAACCCTATGGTCAGGGCAAATTAATGTAGGGGATACCTTGGAACTTATGCCGGTTCAGAAGATGGTCAAAGTGCGTACTCTGCAAGTACATAATGAAAAGGTAAGCACCGCTTATGCCGGGCAACGGGTGGCAGTCAACCTGCAGGGAATAGAAGTGGGCGATATTAAAAGGGGGTATTTGCTGGCCGACAGCGGTTACCTCACGCCGAGTTACCGGGTGGATACTAAACTAAGACTGCTGAGCGGCAGCTCGCGGACGCTTAGAAATTGGAATCGGGTCAGATTTCATCTCGGAACCGATGAGACTCTGGGGCGAGTGGTGCTGTTGGATCGTGATGAATTGCTTCCGGGTGAGGAAGCCTTTGTTCAGATTGTGATGGAAAAGCCAGTAGTAGCCTATAAGGGAGATCCTTTTGTAATACGCTATTATTCCCCAGTTGATACCATTGGCGGTGGCACTATAATTGATCCTAATGCCCCTCATCAAAAACGCTATAAAGAAGACGTTTTGAACGACCTGGCGGTAAAAGAAGAAGGCAGTCTCTATGATGTAGTACTGCATGAATTGGAGAATTCCCTCCAGGTGCTTAGCCTGACAGACCTGGCGAAAAAAACAGGCAGTCCGGAACAACAGATTGTTGAAGAACTGGATCAGCTGTTAATAGATGAAAAGATCGTGGATATAAGCGGAAAAGGGAGTTATTATTTAAGCTATCAGAGCTTGGAACTTATTTATGAACAGCTCGCTAACACCATAAGTCAATATCAAGGTAGATACCCGCTCCGGGCAGGGTATCCCAAAGAGGATATGCGCAGCCGATATTTTGCCAAATTCAATCCCAAAGTTTTCAATACCATGATGAAATACCTGGAAGAAGAGGGGAGAATCGTAAGTAAAAATAATTTATTGAGCATTCCGGGTATTCTGCCTAACCCAGGTGAAAAAGAAAAAAAGACTATTGACATAATAAATACTATAATGAAGGACAGACAATATAGTCCGCCCGGTCTCGATGAAATCAGCTCGGTGACCGGGATACCGGAAGTTGAACTTAACGAAATAATTGCTTATTTAACTGATCGGAGCGAACTGATCAAAATCAGTGAAGGGCTCTACTTTTCAAAAAGTGCTATAGAAAATGGGCAGTCCCTATTAAACAAATATTTCACTCGGGAAAAGGAACTTACTCTGGCGACGGCGCGAGATATTTTTGATACCTCTCGCAAGTATGCGCTTCCTTTGATAGAATACTATGATAGAATGCGTTTTACCCGCCGGGTCGGCGACATTAGGGTGAAATACAACCCGAGTTAGGAAAAAATGTAGGGGAGGTGCAGGTTGTTTAGACATTCGGGGAAGTGTAAAAATTTTTTTAGGAGGAGTTCGATGAAAGGGAAGATAAGTAAGAAACTGGCCGTTATCATGGTGATGATGTTTATGTTCAGTATTATTGCAGGATGCGGCACTAAGACAGCCGACAAAAGTGATCAAAAAACCATACCAGTAGGTATTAATGTTGAATTATCGGGCGGAGCAGCTACATACGGAACTGATGCTCGAGATGGTGCCTTACTGGCCATAGAGCAGATTAATGCCGCTGGTGGTATTCTGGGAATGCAGTTGGCTCCTATCGTAAAAGACTGCAAATCTACTGCTGATGAGGCAATGAGTGTTAGTTCAGCGCTGGTCGGTGAGAAAATCGTAGCCCAGATTGGTCCTTTGACCAGCGGTGACGTGGCAGGCAGCACGCCGATTATGATGCAGAACAAAATACCGCTAATTGCACCGGCAGCCACCAATGAAAAAGTAACCCTTGATCCTACGACTGGTAAAGTCCAGGATTATATTTTCCGGGTATGTTTCATAGATCCCTTCCAGGGTACGTTGATGGCTCAGTTTGCTGCTGACAACCTGAAAGCTAAAAATGCTGTCATTTACAAAGACAGTTCCACAGACTATGCCAAAGGTTTAGCCGATTACTTTAAAAAGACTTTTGCAGCCAAGGGCGGAACAATTGTAGCCGAAGAGGGTTTTGTGAAGGACGACCGCGATTTTAAGGCGGTACTTACCAAGATAAAGAGCCTAAACCCCGATTTTATCTATGTTCCTGGTTATTATCAAGAAGTAGCGCCGCTGATCAAACAAGCACGTGATCTGGGAATAACCTGTGCCATTGGTGGAAGCGACGGATGGGTATCCGATGACTTGGTAAAAGTAGCAGGAGCTGCCAATCTAAATAATACTTTCTTGACTACCGATTTCACTGCTGAAGACAAAGACCCCAAGGTAGTACAATTCGTGGGTGATTTCAAAACGAAGTATAACAAGACTCCAAATTCCTTCAATGCGCTGGGCTATGATGCCGTACAGATGCTGGCCCAGGCCATTAAGGATGCAGGAGCAGCTGATCCTGTGAAGGTTAAAGATGCGTTGGCCCAGATTAAGGATTTCGTAGGAGTGACCGGCAAAATGACCATTGATGCCAATCATAACCCGATTAAAGCCGGTATAATTATCGAGAATGTAGATGGGAAACAGGTTATGAAGACCAGAATCCAGCCATAGAGGTAAAAGAGAGGCAGAGCAGAGCGAGCGATGGAAGTGAAGATCAAGGAATGAGCAAAATACCGCGATTGAGGCGTACACAAGGTACGTTGATTGAGCGGGTTTTGAGAAATGACGCAGAGATTCACTTTTATCGACGCTCTGAAGAGAGGGTGAGCCCTCTCTTTACCATATAAAGCTGGAAAAGGACGTGTCTATTGTGCAAGAATTTACCCAACAATTAATTAACGGTCTATCGCTGGGTGCAATATATGCCTTGATTGCACTGGGATATACTATGGTTTATGGGATCATTAAATTAATTAACTTTGCTCATGGGGATATTATGATGGTAGGGGCTTATGTAGGATTCTTCTCGCTTTCTGTTTTGGGCACCAATGTTCTGGTGGCTATGCTATATGCTATGTTAGCCTGTGCTATTATAGGGGTCGTAATTGAAAAAATTGCCTACAAACCATTGCGCAACTCAACGCGAATAGCCGCATTGATCACAGCAATTGGAGTGTCGTTGTTTTTAGAATATACTACGCTGTTCATTCTGGGGCCAGCGCAGCGGGTGTTTCCTGATTCAGCGTTTCGGGTTAGCAATTATCATATCATGGGGATTATGATTTCCAATAAAGACCTTTTTGTAATTATTTCAGCGGTTATTCTGATGCTTATATTGCAATATATCATCCGGATGACTAAAACCGGTAAAGCAATGCGGGCCGTATCCGAGGATCAGGAGGCGGCCGTACTTATGGGCATCAGCGTGGACAAGACCGTGTCCATAACCTTTGCCATCGGATCAGCACTAGCTGCTGCGGCCGGGGTAATGATAGGCGTTTACTATAACACGGTTAATCCCCTCATGGGTATTATCCCGGGCCTGAAAGCCTTTGTAGCCGCAGTCTTAGGGGGGATTGGAATTATTCCCGGTGCCATGGTGGGCGGCTTCCTGATGGGAATCTTGGAGACTATGGTAAGCGGTTACGGCAACAGTCTTTATCGTGATGCAGTCGCTTTTGGCGTCCTCATATTAATATTACTTATCAAGCCCACCGGTCTGTTTGGCAAAAATACCGGGGAAAAAGTGTAGGTGAATATATATGCAGACAAATAACAAAACCTGGACCCGATTCCTGACTGAAGTGGCAGTACTGGCGATGCTTTTTACCCTGGGTCAATATGCCATAACCACCGGTTTACTTAATCAATATTATCAGATTAACTTGAATTCGATGTTTATCAATATAATCCTGGCAGTCAGTCTTAACTTGATCAATGGCTTCACCGGCCAGCTTTCTCTGGGTCATGCTGGGTTTATGGCCGTGGGAGCATATGTTTCAGTAATATTTACCACTCTGCTCCATTTACCCTTTATTCTGGCGGTGGTGGCAGCGTGTGCCGCCGCGGCCCTGGCTGGATTTATCATTGGGGTACCAACGCTGCGGCTGAGAGGGGACTATCTGGCTATTGCCACCCTGGGGTTTGGTGAAATTATTCGAGTTGTATTGCAAAACATAGATTACGTAGGCGGGCCTTCGGGCATTATGGGAATTGCTAAAGATACTACCTGGCCTTGGTTGTTTGGGTCGGTCATTCTAACCTTGGTTGTTATTGTAAATTTGATCAATTCCAGCTATGGACGAGCAATTATATCAATACGGGAAGACGAAGTGGCAGCTGAATTGATGGGCATAGATACCACCCGCTATAAAGTGCTGGCTTTTGTAATTGGGGCTATGTTTGCTGGTCTGGCCGGTGCCCTATATGCTCACTATTTTTACATTATTAAACCGGATACTTTCAACTTCATGAAATCATTTGATATCCTGGTTATGGTGGTCTTGGGCGGACTGGGCAGTACTACCGGGGCTGTAATCGCAGCTATTTTTATAACTAGCTTAACGGCTGCGCTGCAGTCGTTTCCGGCAATTCGCATGATTCTATATGCATTGATCCTAATTGTGGTTATGATCTACCGCCCACAAGGACTAATGGGGAATAAAGAACTGGGCCGAAAAACCCTGGCTAGGATGTGGGGGGCGAAAAAATGAGCCTTATGGAGATAAAGGGCTTGCACAAATCTTTTGGTGGGTTAAGTGCAGTACTAAATTTTAACTTTAAGCTGGAAAAGAATGAGTTGGTTGGATTGATTGGGCCAAATGGAGCCGGTAAGACCACGGTATTCAACCTGATTACAGGAGTATATAAGCCGGATCAAGGAAGCATTGTCTTTGCTGACAACAATCTGGTAGGGCTGCATCCATATGATATATGTAAAAAAGGAATTGCCCGTACTTTTCAAAACATTCGCCTGTTCCGGGATTTAACCGTCCTTGACAATGTTAGAGTAGCTTTTCACAAGGATGTCGGGTATGGATTCCTGAGTGCTATTTTTAGAAGCCCCGGATTTTTCCGGGGGGAAAAAGAAATAGAAGAGAAGGCGCTGGAATTCCTGCGAATTTTTAAACTGGACAGCAAAAAAGACGAAGTCGCATCCAACCTTCCTTATGGAGAACAAAGACGTTTGGAAATAGCCCGAGCGCTGGCTACCGGGCCTACATTGTTGATTCTTGATGAACCGGCCGCCGGGATGAACCCTCAAGAAACACAGGAATTGATGCAACTTATCCAGTGGATAAGGCAGGAGTTTGGTCTTACGATACTGTTGATAGAACACGATATGTCCCTGGTAATGGGTGTGTGTGAGCGTATTTATGTATTGGATTATGGACAGGTGATAGCCGAGGGCAAACCGGAAGAAATACGTAATAATAAAAAAGTTATCGAAGCTTATCTGGGAGAGGAGGTAAATTAGTGCTGCAAGTTAAAGACATTGATGTCTACTATGGTGCAATACATGCCCTCAAAAAAATGTCGTTGGAGGTTGAGCAGGGGAGCATCGTAACCCTGATCGGCGCTAATGGAGCCGGCAAGACCACTACTTTAAAGACGATATCTGGAATACTGAGGCCCCGCAGCGGCTCGGTATTTTTTAAAGATATAGATATTAGTAAAGTTGCCCCTGAGAAAATCGTGGGGATGGGCATATCGCAGGTCCCGGAAGGACGGAGGGTATTTGCTTCCATGTCAGTGTTGGAGAATCTCGAAATGGGAGCCTATCTGCGTAAAAACAAAAAGGAAATTGCTGACGATATGGACAATGTATTTGTCCGCTTTCCTCGCTTAAAAGAGCGTCGTAAACAGATGGCGGGGACCCTGAGCGGCGGGGAACAACAGATGCTGGCGATCGGTCGCGCCCTGATGGCTAGGCCGCAATTACTGCTTATGGATGAGCCTTCAATGGGACTGGCACCTTTGCTGGTTAAGGAAATCTTTGCCATAATTAAGGATATAAATGAACGGGGAACGACCATCCTGCTGGTAGAGCAAAATGCTCATATGGCTCTATCTATTGCTGATAAGGCATACGTTATAGAAACTGGCGAAATAGTATTACAGGGATCAGCCGAACAGTTGCTCAAGAGTGAAGATGTAAAAAAAGCCTATCTGGGAGGATAGTGGGGACCTGGCCCCGTGTCCCAGGGAAATAAAATAGTGGATTGGGGGAAAAGATGTATGAAGGTTAGAGATCGGATGTCGGAAAACGTGAGAACGGTGGGAATGGATACCAACATCAATGAGGCCTTTTCGATGATGAAGGAAAATAATATTCGCAGACTGCCGGTGGTAGAAAAAGGGAAAGTACTTGGAATAATCACTTTGAGCGATCTTAACCAGGCAGCTCCTTCTTCGGCAACTACACTCAGCATTCATGAACTTAATTATCTCCTAGCTAAAACCACGATAAAAGATATCTTGCCCAAAAAACAGCAGTTAATAACCATTGGGCCGGATAACTATATAGAAACAGCCGCTAAAATAATGCGCAGAAATCGTATAAGCGGATTGCCGGTGATAGAAAACAACCAGTTGGTGGGAATAGTAACTGAAACCGACATATTCGATGCGTTTATAGATATCCTTGGGGTGAAAAAGACTCACAGCCGGATAGACTTATACACAGCTGATCGCCCGGGGACTATTGCCTCGATTACGGGAATGATTGCTGAAAAGGGCAAAAACATCCTTAATACAGTGGTATACTTCGATGCCAAGAAAGATAAGTATAAAATGATCGTACGCATTGAGGAACTGGATAATGAGGATGTAGTAGCTGAACTGAAAAAGAGCGGCTATGAGGTCGAATCGGTTATTGTATCTTCGGAGGACCTTCTGTAAAGAAGGCATATTTGACAATAAAGGGCAACGCGACTATAATCAATAAGCAATATTAAGGAGGCGGATCGGTCCTGGTGGGCCGCCTGGACTTCAAATCCAGTCTGCGCCGTAGTGATCCTGCGGTGGGTGAGTTCGATTCTCACACGCTTCCGCCAATTTGATTTATTTTATATTTAGAATTAACATATGACCTCCTTATAAAAAGGGGGTATTTTTCTGTAATGACATAGAAATTAAGTGCAATGCTAGCCGGGGCATACCCTGCCTGCTATTTTGGGAGCCATGTTGCGCCACACACTGCCTTTCTTCATAAATGCCTCAGAAGACCATTCTAAGAGCCCTGGTTATTTATTTGGATCTTTAGTATTAACCGGGCTCCTTTCTCGCCTCAGAGAGCCCTTTTTTTCACACTAATATAGAAAGTAATATTCATGCAATCGTTGCCTCATCTGGTCTACCCATTTTTATTGATAGCTCTATGCGCTTTACGCTTTTTAACAGATCTAGAGGAAAAATTATCAGAGAGAACGCTTATATTGCCATCAACTTCCAGGACAGCTAAATTAACCTGCTTGACGGTCTCGACTCCGTGTTCTCGTACGGCTGCCTCGATTTCTTCTAACGAGATCTGGGCTTGATCTAAATGAGTCTGAATAATCTGGCCATTATAAATCAGCATTAAAGGATTGCCCTGGATCATTTGGTTAAGTTTCCGAGAATGTAATAATGCCTTTTTTAAAAGGAAATTAACAACGAACAGGGTTGTGGCAGCAACTAGACCACCGATGAGGGTGGAGTTACTGCCAACCATAGCATTTTGCACCGAGTTGCTAATAAGTAATATGAAAACCAAATCGATTACCGATAACTGGGCCAATTCCTTTTTGCCAAATAAACGTATTGCCAGAACAATGAAGATATAAACGCTGGCCGAGCTGATAATGATGGGAAGATAAGTATTCATGATTATTGGCAGCAATCCTCCTTTGACTAGCAATCTGAAAATCTGCAGGCTAAGTGGCAGATGTAGTTAAATGGATCTGGATCAGTCGAGCTTGGGAGGAAACATTTTTCCCCCAAGGTACTTGATAAGCAATAAAAAGATCACGGTAAGACCTATAATTATTAGGGCGGTATTAATGTCCTTGGCGTTAAAGAGGGCTAGGCCCAAGCCGGTGTAGAGAACCGCCGAAGGGATTTTTCCAATAGCTGAAGATGCAGCAAAGTTAGGGAAGGAGACCCCTCCCAGGGCCGCTGCGGCATTTATCAGCGGAGTAGGAACTACCGGTATTATACGGGCTATAACGATGGTCCAGAAAGCCATTGAGGAATTAAGTTGTCGCACATCATAACCCATACGGATATAGAAGCGCTGCAAAAATTGAGAATACCCCAGCAAACGGCACATCCAATAGGCTAGACAGGCACCAGTCAGTGCCCCCAACCAGGAAAGGAGAAATCCGAGTTTAAAACCAAACAATATTCCCCCGGCAGCAGTTAGTATTATATACGGGAAAACTGGTAAAATTGCTTGTATCATAAACAGAACAAAAGCGACCAGCGGGGCAAAGATACCGAAGCCATTTATATAGGCAATCAGACCGTGAATGTTGCTAAAATCCATGCAAACACCTTTCTATACTATTGCTATTCCTCGTATATCTCCCTGTCTCAATCCAGAACGGGCGGACAAATGAGGACGGCATAATTAAGACTTATATCTCTATATTAGCATATATTTCCTATTCTGACATTCTGGGCAAGTAAAGCTCCAATCTATTAAGGAAGGTAAGCATTTAAATCACCTGCCTCAGTATATTAAGTGTACAATAAAAAATATGAATTGTTAGTTTAAAACTTATATAATATAAATGTTTGTTTAGCTAAAAAATGAAGAATTATCCAGTATGTATTGAATTTTGATGAAGGAACCAGGAGATGGGGATGAAGTTAATACAAATCAACTGAGGTGATTGGATGAGATTTAATGCACTGGACTACCTTATAATAATAAATCTAGTGGTTAGCATCTTGATTGGCTACCAAAAAGGATTAATCCGATCGCTAGGAGGTATTGTCAGTACTCTGTTTGGTCTAGGGGCTGCATTTCTGTTACGTAACCCAGCTGCCAATTATCTGCAGGAGCACTACGGAGTGGTAACCGATTTAACCGCTTGGCTGGAAAAGAGGATGTTGAACTCAGCTGGGGTTTCTGAGCAGCCTGCTTTGATTGCATCTCTGCCGATTGTTACTGAAGGAATAGCTGCCATTCATCGGCAGATTACAGAATTTGCATATCTGCTTGTGGCAGCCCTCTGTTTTCTGGCACTATATATTATAAGCAGCCACTTGTTAAAATATATCTGTGCAATTTTGGATAGAATCATTAATCGGGGAATAATGGGCGGAGTAAACCGCCTCGGAGGGCTAGTCATAATATTGACTCAGAATACTATAATAATGGCAGTCCTGGCCGGGGTGTTAATCTCGCCCCTGGAACTTGGAGCAAAAATCGGCCTAAGTAGTGCTAGCTTGGCTGAATATTATATTGGAGGTTCAGTGCTATTTCCCTATCTGCTAAAAACATTTGATATTATGCATGCTTTAATACTTAAAAGTGTATAGACTAGGGGATACTTTGGAAAATTAAACAGGCAATGAGTAGGAAAGGGGATATTGGTGATGCAGGAAAAGAGTAAGAAAAAGGATAAAAGCTGCTGGACCGGGTTGAGTGAAGAGAAATTTAAGGCAGCTTATAGTTTTAACGAGGGATATATAGATTTCCTCACCCAGGTTAAAACTGAACGGGAAGCCGCCGAGTACATAAGCGTCCTAGCGGCAGAAAAAGGGTTTACCGCCATAAAAAAGGTTGACTCCATCAAAGCAGGCGATAAACTTCTTATAACCAGCAAAGGTAAAGTAGCAGCATTGGTTGTAATTGGCAGTGATCCGCTGCAGCAAGGTTTCAACCTGGTAGTATCCCATATAGACTCGCCGCGCCTGGATCTTAAAGGCCGGCCAGCGTATGAGGCTGACGGCATGGGTTTGCTGAAAACCCACTATTACGGCGGGATCAAGAAATATCAATGGGTGGCCTTGCCTCTTGCTTTACATGGGGTAGTGGTTAAGAAAGATGGCCGAGTGATCAAGGTGGTCATAGGCGAGAATGCGGGAGACCCAGTCTTTACAATTGCCGATCTACTGCCTCATTTAGCCAAAGATCAAATGGAAAAGAAAATGTCAGATGCGGTAAACGCAGAAAGTCTGAATGCGCTGCTAGGAACCCGTCCGCAAGCAGACTGCGACCATGATCCTATTAAAGCCTACCTAATGGAACTATTAAAGGAGAAATACAATGTCGAAGAAGATGACCTAACCAGTGCTGAATTACAGCTGGTTCCGGCATATGCTGCTCGCGACGTGGGCCTGGACAGAAGTATGGTAGGGGCTTATGGTCAGGATGATCGGGTAAGTGCTTACAGCTCATTAATGGCGGCCCTGGAGGTAGAACAACCACAGCGCACGGCTATGTGTCTTTTTGTTGATAAGGAAGAGATAGGCAGCTCTGGTAATACCGGTCTGCAATCTCTTTTGATTGAAAATATTGTGGCTGAAATTATGAATAAGGCAGGTATTCACGATTATTACAGCCTGCGCCAGACGTTGTCTCTCTCTAGTGCACTTTCGGCGGACGTAAATGCGGCCGTTGATCCTAATTACCCGGAAGTATTTGAAAAAATGAACTGCTCCTTTATGTCAAAGGGGGTAGTGGTAACGAAATATACCGGATCACGGGGCAAGTCTGGCTCTAATGATGCTAATCCCGAATTTATTGCCAGAATTCGCCACCTTTTTGATGAGGCCGGGGTAGTGTGGCAGATAGGTGAACTGGGCAAGGTTGATATTGGCGGGGGGGGAACGGTCGCCCAATACATTGCACATTATGGTATGGAAGTCGTGGATTGCGGAGTTGCCATACTGGGGATGCATTCACCGTTTGAGGTTGCCAGTAAATTAGATGTCTATATGGCTTACCTTGGCTATAAAGCTTTTATGCAGAAGTTTTAAACCCTGGATCAGGCGACAGCCTGATTTCAAATTTTGCTTTTCAGGTTTACTTAGGTGGGGAGGAGGTGATTAGGGGTGGAAAGAACACTTAGACTGACAGAAATGGTTCGCGCTTCCGGCTGAGCTGCGAAAATAGGTCCGGGGACCTTAGAAGAAATGCTTAAGGGTCTGGAATGGCCCACTGATTCTAATCTCCTGGTGGGGATAGATAGCCGGGATGATGCCGGAGTTTATCGCATAAGTGATGAATTGGCAATAATTCAAACCACAGACTTTTTTACACCTATGGTAGATGACCCCTACATTTTTGGACAGATAGCGGCAGTTAATTCGCTTAATGACGTGTATGCTATGGGCGGACAGCCTTTTCTTGCCACAAACTTGGTCTGTTATCCGCAATGCGGAGATATGGATGTACTCCGGAAAATACTGGAGGGCGGACTCAGCAAAGTCAAAGAGGCCGGAGCTTTAATAGTAGGTGGTCATACGGTTGATGACAATGAACCCAAATATGGGCTGTCAGTATGCGGCAGGGTACACCCTGCAAAAGTAATCACCAATAGTGCTGCCCAACCTGGAGATATACTGTTTTTGACCAAACCGCTGGGCAGCGGGGTTATTTCTACTGCTATTAAAGCGGAGATGGCTTCAGATACGTCTATGGAAGAGGCTATTCATTGGATGAGCATGCTGAACCGGGTGGGGTCTGAAGTGATGCAGCAGATGGGAGTCAAAGCAGCTACTGATATAACCGGGTTTGGACTGGCAGGCCATCTTTATGAGCTGGCCGCAGCTAGTGATGTTGAGGTTGAGCTTGACACTGACCGGCTGCGCTTTATGCAGGGAGCGCTGGAATATGCCAGTCTGGGATTGATACCGGCGGGCGCTTACAACAATCGAGACTACCTGGCCGATAAAGTAGAGTACCGGGAGCAAATCGATATCACCCGTCGCGATTTGCTGTTTTCTCCTGAAACTGCCGGGGGATTACTTATGGCCATAGACGAGAATAAGGCCAGTTCTCTGCTAAAGGCCATGGAGGAACGGAATTGCACCTGTTATTCAATCGGACGAGTGCTGCAGAAGGGATTTTTACCTATTAAGATTAGAAGGTGAAAAGTCTGCCAAAGTCCACCGGTATATGATCCGCGAGGGAGAGAGAAGCATGGAGAGAAAAGCTTTTAATCTGGGGGACATTGTAAAGATGAAGAAACAACATCCGTGTGGGAGCTATAACTGGGAAGTGGTTCGGATGGGGATGGACATTAAAATCAAGTGTGTCGGCTGTGGACGGCTGGTAATGCTGCCCCGCAGTGAATTTGAGAAAAAAATGGTAAGGATTGTTGAAAATATCCCGTAATGGGAGAATAACACTCCGTCTGACCCACGCATATACTATAGCAGTAATATGGAATCCATCCAGGGAGCGTGGGATAGATGTTAAAAATAGTGCCCGAAAAACAATTTACGGAGGGTGATCTGGTTACAGTGAAGAGTTCCCGCAACGAGGGGCCATTCTGTATTATAGGATTAAAGGTTAATGAACATTCCCAGCAGGTGGCAGTATTAAAAGCACTCTTCAACGATACCTATATTATTGAAAAACCTGTATCCGACTTAAAAAGCTTTTTAATTAAAGGCAAGCTCTAATCTGCGGTTGCATTCATGAATAAAATACTGGTATAATGTAATGCAGTCCCTGCCCCGGGAAATATTTCGGGGCCATTACCCGTGTTTACGGGTTTAGTCCAGAGGGAGGAGGTGTGAAAATGCGTGCTTATGAGATGATGTTTATCATCAAGCCTGATCTGGCTGAAGAGGTCACAGCTGAAATCAAAGAAAGACTGCATAAGATAATTGATGATTTTGGCGGAGAATTTGTTAACGAAGCCAACGGATGGGGTAAGAAGCGCATGGCGTACAAGATTGAAGACTATTCGGAAGGTATCTATTGTTTATGGCATTTCAAGGGTTTACCCGAAACTGTCGAAGAATTAGACAGAGTCATAAAGATATCGGATAGTTTGATGCGCCATATCATTATTAGACAAGACGAAAAATAGCGTTAAACAGCCAGGGAGGGGAATGAAATGTTAAACCGAGTTATTCTTATAGGTCGCCTCACCCGCGACCCGGAACTCAAATATACGACTAACGGAACAGCGGTGGCAACATTTACTCTGGCAATAAATCGCAGATTTAATAAAGAAGAAACCGATTTTATTGATGTTGTGACCTGGAAGGGTCTAGCTGAAAATTGTGCCAATTATCTGGGTAAAGGAAGGCTGGCGGCCGTAGAAGGCAGATTACAGGTACGCAGCTATGAAACCAAGGAGGGACAGAAGCGCAAGGTTGCGGAAGTAGTAGCTGACGATGTCCGCTTCCTGGACAAAGGCGGTACAGGCTCTTCGCCCGGATCCGGCCAAACAGCTTCACCCCGCCGCGAACATGACCAATGGGAAGATCTAGGGCGGGAAGTAAGGCTGGAAGATATTGATATAGTAGATAAAAATGAAGAAGATGAAATACCTTTTTGATAAAGGAGGACGACCACCATGATGAAGCGCGACAAACGTAAGAAAAGACGGCCGTGCAATTTTTGCGCGGATAAAGTCGAGGGCATAGATTATAAGGAACTGGTCAAGCTGCGCCGTTATGTTACTGAGAGGGGTAAAATTCTTCCCCGCCGGATTACTGGTAACTGTGCCCTGCATCAGAGGCAGTTAACGGTAGCCATAAAAAGAGCTCGCATAATGGCCCTGCTGCCCTATACATCGGAATAAGCTCGCCAATTGGCTAAAGTATTGTTTTTCTCAAAGCCCGCCCTTAATATGAGCGGGCTTTTCTCATGGGTTCTGGGACAAGGGGGGCAACAAGGGTACGTTCTTTTCTGTTTCCTTTTCCAGTCCTTGATGAAGGAAACAGAAAAGAACGTACCCTTGTTGCCGGTCCTACTTAGCCATTGGAAGATTTTGTTTGCATACAAATTACTATCAGGCAGGAAAAAACTGATGCGATGCAGAACAGGATAGTTTGGAGGTGTCTTTATTTGAAAAGAGAAATGGACATTACAAACAACTTGAAAATCGTCGAATGGCTCAAAGCTGACTTAGTTGAGACGATGGGAACATTGCTGAAGTCTTTGATGAAAGCCGGGAACGATGCTACAACTGATGCAATAGCCACTTTAATAATTATTGCTTATATTTTAGGGCGCAGAGTAGGTATAAGTTTTCAACTTATTGAAATGAGGATAAAACTCAAACTGAATAACAGCATTAACGATGCGCACGAAATAGAACAATGGTACGATGATTTGACCCACCTACAAAAATACATGGATGGTAAAGAGATTAAAAAGAGGTGATAACTGCTTGCTAGGTTTTTTCAATTTTATCCTTGTATCATCATTAGCCTGTCTGGTTATGAGCAGCTCACCAGCCTTGGCCTTTGTAAGTGGAATTGTCTGGGGGGTATCTCTGCTTCTGGGCGGATATTTATTAAGCCGTAAGAATATTATTCTGATATTTGGGCTCAATATTTTACTGTTGTACGGGTTGGCCGGAAGCAGTAATTTATTTTTTTTACTTATTTTTGGAATACCTTCCTTTATAATGGGTCTTCTATTGGCAGGTCAAAAAGGATATTATGAACTTCAGAAGTGGGGTATGCTCACAGCGGTATTATTGACTAGTATGTTTATCGGAATGACCTATTATTACGCGGGTGAGGCCGCTATAACTAATACACAGACTGAAATTGACCAGTATATAAACGAAAGTGTTAACTTATCAGAGGATAGCGAGTTTCTAAAACTCTATGAGGAACAGGGAATCAGCCCGGAGGATATAAAAAGTAGTATTACGCTGGCAGTCAGGTGGATGATCTTACTCCTGCCGGCTCTTTACTCTATTCAAGCTATCCTGGCGGTATATCTGGTTCTGATCTTAAGTGCGTACATCAGTCGCAAAAAGAGGCTGCCCATACTGTCCCGGAAGCCCTTTCGTGAGGAGAAAATGCCCTGGCAATTTGCCTGGGTAATCATAGTGGCTCTTTCCTTATGGTTGTGGGGCAGAGATGCAATGACTAGCCAGTATTATATTGGTTTAAACCTATTGGTTGTAGCCATTCCCGTAACATTATACTATGGACTAGCGGGCCTTGCCTATCAGTGGTCGAAGACGGCCTCCAATCGTCGGAGATGGACTCTGAGTTTCCTTATATTATTTTGTTTAGTATTCCCTTTAGCGGCCATAATTTTCATTGGTCTTTTGGGACTTTTTGATTCATTATTGGATTATAGAGAACTGGATCATAAAAAGGAGGTAAGAAGATGAAGGTTATTCTGACCCAGGAAGTCAAAAAGCTAGGGTCCAAGGGACAGATTGTGGAAGTATCGGATGGCTATGCACGCAACTATCTTATTCCTCAGGGACTAGCGCAGGAAGCAACCAAAACTAAAATAAAAGAAATACAGGAAAAAAGCCTTAAGGATGAAAAAAAGAAAAACAGCGAAAAAGAGAGCGCCGAAGCATTAAAAACTAAGCTGCACGGGCAAGAAGTCGTGATCAAAGTAAAAGCCGGAGCGGGCGATAAGCTTTTCGGGGCGGTCACCGCTAAGGAAATTGCTGATGTCCTACAATCAAAATTCGCGCTAGTCTTAGACAAAAAGAAAATAGATACCGGTGATCCTATTAAGCACCTGGGTACATACAATATCAAGTTGAAAATATACCCCTCGGTTCTGGCCGAGATAAAATTAGTTGTAGCACCTGAGTGATCAGGGGAGGAAGTAATGAATGCTGTATCTGATCAAAGAACTAAACCAGCAAGAGAGACAAACCGATAAAGAAATTAACATTAACGATAGGATCGCGCTTCTTTTCAAACAACTGGACTTACTTTACGGAACCCAGGGATTTATACTGCGGGCCAGTAAACTGGATGCAGTCGATTTAATTAACTCCGAGCAAGTGCTCGATAGGGTATTGGCATTACAAAAGCTCTTGGAAGAGGATCCAACCCTGAGTGAATTGGCGGCGGCAGATGATTTGGAGAATATTTTGGACCATCTGGATGACCTGGTGGCTGATAAATATGCCCGGCGAGCTATGGAAGATAAACTGGAGCAGCGGGTGCAGCAGAAAATGGAGGAGAAATACAATGATTATCTCCAGGACATAAGGCTGCAGGTTGTCAAGGAACAAAGCAGTCACCATGAAAATGCGCAAACGCTCAAGAAACTGGGGCAGCTGGAAAAAATGGAACGCAGCGGCTTAAACGGCTCTGCGTTTGACCGATTGCGGCCAGAACACGTGGATGAAGTAATCGGTCAGGAAAAGGCCTTGAAAGCTTTAATATCTAAGCTCAATACCCCCTTCCCCCAGCACATTCTGCTTTATGGTCCACCTGGGGTAGGGAAAACTACCTGTGCCCGTCTGGCCATGGAAATGGCTAAAGGCAAACCGGATAGCGTTTTCCGCGATGATGCGCCGTTTGTGGAGGTGGATGGAACTACTTTGCGATGGGACCCGCGCGAGTCAACCAATCCTCTCTTGGGTTCAGTGCATGATCCAATTTATCAGGGTGCACGGCGGGAACTGGCTGAAGAAGGCATACCGGAACCCAAGCTGGGACTAGTATCTGATGCCCATGGAGGAATACTTTTCATCGATGAAATCGGGGAGATGGATATCTATCTACAGAATAAATTGCTAAAAGTAATGGAAGATAAGCGGGTATTTTTTGAATCTTCATATTATGATCCCCATGATGAAAGAGTTCCGCAATACATAAAAAAAATATTTGCGGAAGGGGTTCCTGCCGATTTTCTGCTTATCGGAGCAACCACCCGGGACCAGACCGAGATAAGTCCGGCCTTTAGATCACGGTGCATGGAAGTGTTTTTTGAACCCCTGACTCCGGAGCACATAGAGTGCATAGTTGCCAACTCTGCGTACAAACTGGGGATCGTTATGGATATAGAAGTAAGCAGTATAATCAGCGATTACTGTCATGACGGGCGCAGCGCCAACAAAATATTGGTAGATGCATATGCCTTGGCCCTCAATGAGGGAACTGGCATTTCCGAGCGAATCAAAGTCGAATCCCATCATATATATGAAGTAATCCAGAACAGCCGCATTTCGCCTTATATAATAAGTAAAGCCACAGACGAAAACGAGGTTGGCAAAATATTTGGCATTGGAGTATCGGGTCATCTAGGCTCTTTGATTGAACTGGAAGCGATTGCCTTCCCGACCGATGCGGGTGCAGGCAAGATTCGCTTTAACGATACAGCCGGCACTATGGCCAAAGACTCGGTGATAAATGCGGCCTCGGTTTTCCGCAAGGAGAGCGGAGAGAGCCTAAACAATTATGATATTCATATCAATATCATCGGGGGTGGAAATGTAGACGGGCCTTCAGCGGGAGCAGCGATATATCTGGCGATTAACAGTGCCATCCTTAACCGCCCAGTGCGCCAGGATGTAGCTGTAAGTGGGGAGATATCTATCCAGGGTCGGGTAAAGCCCGTAGGAGGGATATACCAGAAAATATTTGGAGCCAGGCAATCTGGTATCAAAAAAGTTCTCATTCCTTTAGAAAATATTCAAGATATACCGGTAGGAGTTAAGGGGATCGAGATAATACCTATAAAATATATTCAGGAAGCCTATGAACATGTTTTTGCTACCTAAGGTAGAGTAAAGGGATATATACTGAATATCGCGCTATGATTGACACTATATTGCCCTTCTGCTACTATTAATAGGTTGGAAATGATGCATCAGTGCAGGGATAGGAGATCTCGAACATTTAATCGGGGGTGAATAAATGCCAGCCGTAGTGTTAGTGGGTGCACAGTGGGGCGACGAGGGAAAGGGAAAAATAACCGATTTTCTTGCTGAAGAAGCCGATTGCGTGGTTAGATACCAGGGGGGCAGCAATGCTGGTCATACGGTAGAATTAGCGGATGAGAAATTCATGCTCCATTTAATACCATCGGGAATATTACACGCTGAAAAGATTTGCGTAATAGGCAACGGCGTAGTTATAGATTTGGGCAAGGTTATTGAAGAGATTAAGGGTTTGCAGCTTAGAGGCATTGACACCAGTAACCTGAGAATAAGCAGCCGGGCTTCGGTAGTTATGCCTTATCATAAAAAGATTGATGAAATAGAAGATCGTACCAAAAAAATAGGTACTACCAAACGTGGAATAGGGCCGGCCTATGCTGATAAAATCAGCCGGGTAGGATTTAGGATATGTGATTTAATGCATCAAGAATACTTCCGGGAGAAATTTACTGCGGAAGTTGAGCGTAAGAACCGGCTTTTAGAAGTTCTTTATAATGAATCAGGTTTTGATGCTGAAGCAATGATAGATCAGCTAATGGAACAGATTGCTGAATTGAAACAATACATCGATGATACCGGTTATCTAGTTCATGCCAACCTCAAGGCCGGGAAGAAGGTTCTTTTTGAAGGGGCCCAGGGCACCCTTTTGGATATTGACCATGGGACTTACCCTTATGTAACTTCTTCATATCCCACTGCCGGAGGGGCCTGTGTGGGTTCAGGGATTGGGCCGACGGAGATCGGCAAAGTAATTGGGGTAGCCAAAGCATACACCACCCGAGTCGGAGAAGGACCATTCCCTACCGAGCTTCTGGATGCTACCGGAGAACTTTTCCGGCAGCGAGGAGCCGAATTTGGAACCACCACCGGTCGGCCGAGAAGATGCGGTTGGCTGGATGCCGTGATTTTGAGGTATGCTGCGCGTATTAATGGACTGACCGATCTGGCCATTACAAAATTAGACGTGTTGGACACATTCTCTACTGTAAAAATATGTGTTGCTTATCGTTATAAGGGGGAACTGCTGTATGAATTCCCCGACAACAACGCAGTACTGCAGCAGTGTGTGCCCGAATATATTGAAATGCCGGGCTGGAATAAAGATATCAGCAATATTACTGAGTTTAAGGATTTGCCGCCCACGACCAGACAATATATTGCTAAAATTGAAGATTTATGTGGCGTTAAACAAGCGCTGATAGCGGTAGGTCCCAAGAGAAGTCAGACCATTGTGAGCCATCGGTTGTTTTAGTTGCTAGTCAGGCAGAAATCATATATATTGAAAATCAGTTAAGCTGCATCAAATAAAAGAAGCTGTGGGCGCGTAACTCAGCGGGAGAGTGCTACCTTCACACGGTAGAAGTCGTGGGTTCGAAACCCTCCGCGCCCACCATAAGAAATAGTAAAGCCGGGGTTTTATAACTCCGGCTTTTTTATGCCAGTCGGTTAGCGTTATACTGAAAATAGGGAAATAGCTTTAAATGGAGGAATAATAAGGAATAATGTAGAAGCTTGTCCTTAGCACGAGAGTAGAGGAGGTTGCCTATGTCTCCAATTCCGCCCGGGATAGTATTTGTGCATAGTTTTATGGCTGGCTTTCTCATGGCATGGATGGGTTTGCTGTTGACCAATATTAAACCCAAAATAAGCAAGTTATTCATGCTCGGAGTAGGTTATGCAATATTTGGTGTGCTTATCAGATATGTCTTCAATGTTGCCAATGATATTAGTTTTCTATTGCAGGTTCTGCTGCTGGTAGTATTGGTAATGTGGATATCACAGCTAGGGCTAATGAGAGCTTTGGGGGCAACATTTCTGGGAACAATAATATTGACAGCGGGAGAGCTTTTATCTACCCAGATAATTTTTCAAGGATTTGGACTGAATCTTCAAACTATTATTAATAATCCTATAATAATCTTATTTATTCCACTGCCGCAAATTGTAATGGCTTTAATCATAATTTATGTATGCCTAAGATATAATCTGCACCTCTTTGATTTTCAAGCATTGAATAAAGGGTATTTAGAAACAGCTATGGGGTCGCGCAAATATACCACTATGGGGTTGGTTGTGATATTGCTTCTGGTTATTCTGGTACAACTTGTTTTTAGCATTATGGTTATTAACCAGGAATCTCAAATATTAAAAGGGTTACCCCTCTCAACTATCGGATCACTTTCTACCAGCATAATAATTTTAGGTGTAATAACTATGGTTTTTCTAATAATGCGTCTCGTGGAATTAACCGAAAAAGAAGGCCAGTATCATTTGCAGGCAGTCTATATTGATACCTTAGATGAATTATATACTGCTATACGCAGCGAAAGACACGACATTATCAACCATTTGCAGACTATTTATGGTTTCAACAAATTAGGTTATGTTGAGGAAGTCCAGTACTATTTAGATGAACTGCTGGGCGGTAATATCCTGACCAATGAATTCATTATCACCGGGACACCTGGATTAACTGCACTTTTATATATAAAATCAGGCATAGCCAGGACCAACGATGTTCAATTTCATGTTAGTGTGAACCAACCGATAGATCGCTTGAAGGTATCGCCCTATGAGATTAACAATATTTTGGGAAATTTAATCAATAATGCTTTTGACGCGGTTATGTCATTGCATAGCAGTGAACGAATCGTCAACTTAGATATCGGGGCTGATGATGAAAATTATATTTTCACGGTATCCAATTACGGTCATCTTGATGAACAAACCATACAAAACTTGATGAAGAAAGGGTTTAGCACCAAGAACGGTGACCATTCAGGTCTGGGTCTACATATTTGTCAGCAATTAATTAAGAAATACGAAGGGCGCATGGAGGTGAGGAATGCTAATAATATGGTAGAGTTTTCAGTTTACCTGCCTATATTTCTAACAAAGGAGGATTTGCGTGAATCTAATAGCCAGAAAGCTAGCGCATTTACTGGCTGAAAACGCCAAGGATTCTTTCTATGAGGATGAGATACGCTATGGTCTGGAAATAACCCTGGGGGCTTTGTTTCAGTTGCTAATAATTACATTTGTTGCTTTACTATTGGGCATAGCTAAAGAAGTTATCGCTATCGCAATTTCAACCGCATTATATAGAAGATATTCGGGTGGTGCCCACTGTCAGGCCTTCTATCGATGTACGCTCACAAGCCTGGTAACCTTTATCCTGCTGGGTTATCTCTCCCAACACATTCCTGCTTCTTATTGGTCATTATATATTGCATTGACAGCAATTTTATCAGTAGCAGTAATCCATCGCTATGTTCCGGTAGATAACCCGAGAAACAGAATTACTGATGAGGCGGTCAGGGAAAAGCGCCGGTATAAGTCCTATGGGGTTGTTTTTCTGGTATTGCTGGCCAGCGCGCTAACCAGGTATTTTTATAATGGAGAACTATATTCAACAGCATTACTGCTGGGGCTTATTTGGCAGGATTTTACATTAATTCCGTTGGGAAATAATTATATTTGCCTTTTGGACCATATATTTGGTAAAATGGAAAAAATAATTAAGAGGAGGATGGTTACATAATGATAAAGAAATTCAGAACTATGGTTTGTACGTCCTTATCGGCAGTTTTCGTATTTGTGGCGGTAGGTACTATTACCCCCTGTTGTCCTGTATTGTTTTATCAACCGGAGCTCCCTAAGAGAGATTAGCCTGGAAGAGATGAATGGGATACATCTGGCAGGACTTTACAAGCCCTGTCAGACCGTCAAAAAACACCAATAGCTGCGTTATTAACGAAAGTCCGTTCAATCAACGTACCTTATGTACGCCTCAATCACGAACTTTCATTAATGCCTTGCTCTTGAACTTTTTTGCTCGGTCTGCCTTTAGTGATATTCTGGCAGGGCTTTTACAAGCCCTGTTTTTTTCTTGCCCAAAACTATCAATTAATTTATCAAGACTAAGTTCCGGTTTGGGCTTTTTTACGGCTGCTAACCGCTTTTTTGGCTGTACTCTTACGATTCTCCTCGGCTAGTTTCACACTAGCTTTTAAGGCTTCCATTAAGTCGACTACCTTACCCTTTTCCGCAATTGGTACCGGGCTTACAACCTCCTGACCGGCAACTCTGGCTTCAATGATTTCCCACAAAGCCTGGCGGTAAGTATCCTCATAGCGGGCTGGATCGAAATCTGTAGATAAGCTTTCTATAAGGCTAACTGCCATTTTGATTTCATTTTCATTTAGCTTACCAGGACCCAAACCCTGATTAAGGGAAGCCGGGGAGCGGATCTCGTCAGGATAGAAAATGGTTTCCATTACCAGAACATTCTCTTTTACCCGGATAGCGGCCAGAGATTGTTTGCTGCGGATAAAAATCTTGGCTATTGCGATTTTGCCGGTCTTCTGCATGGCATCTACAATCAGGGTATAAGCTTTTTCTCCACCCGGGGCAGGCTCCAGATAATAGGTCTTATCAAAATAAATGGGGTCAACCTGTGATAAATCCACAAAATCAAGGATATCAACCGTTTTGGTATTTTCATGGGGAATACGTTCGAAATCTTCCGGGTTGATGACTACATAATTACCCTTCTGATACTCATAACCTCTGATTATTTCCTCACTGCCCACTTCCTTTTCACAGTGGGGACAGAACTTCTGATATTTAATAGGTGACATACATTCTTTGTGCAGATAATTGAACTTTATATCTTTATTTTCGGTAGCAACATACATGCTTACCGGGATATTGACCAAACCGAAACTTAGGGCGCCTTTCCATAAAACCTTCACGACCAGGACTCCTTTCGATTAACCTAGTATTAGCTTTGATATTTTTTACAAAATTATTCCGATATTAATGCCGTGGTAATAGCGAAAACATGTAATCGCATAGAGACTTGGCCTATATAACTAGAGCTCAATTTGACTAACCCAGGCAATTTGGTATAAAATATCTCTGTTAGTAATTTGCGGGCGGGAGTAGCTCAGTGGTAGAGCACCGGCTTCCCAAGCCGGGTGTCGAGGGTTCGAACCCCTTTTCCCGCTCCATTATTTTGTTAGCGATGCGAACATCAGCAACATTAATCGTGAGCGAATGCGAACATCCGTAGTCCCCGTAGGATGCTCCAGAAAATTCAGCACTTTCAAGAATATTGAAAGTGCTTTTTTGATGCTTTGACAGCTACCCAGCTGGTAAATAGTTATTTTAAGCTTTCCGCTGCGTTTTTTGCAGACTAACTCCAACATTCAGTACTTCATTAATTACTTGGTTAGGTAGGAAATTGGAAAATTTTATCGAATAATAGGTGAAGTGAAAAGATTGTAAACAAATACATCAATTCTATATAAACAAGTTAGCCATTTGGAGATGTGACCATTTGCTCTTATATAGCATCAAAGGGATATGAATGACATAAAAAGGTGTGATTAAAAGGTGGACATGACCCTATTTATTGTATTGACGGCACTTTTCATCTATGTACTGGCTACAAATGAAATAACCAGGCTGCATAAGGCTTATCTTGTCTTCCACTTTCTAATGATGCTGTGGCCGTTCTTTATCTATTTGGTAAACATTACCTTTAACCTGAGATTGGAATGGGCTTTTCTCAAAATTGCCTTTATTGGCATGTCCTTTGCAAGCTTTGCCTGGTTGAATTTTTCTTTGTTCTTAACCGGTTGGGTTGACCAATTAAAAAAGAGAACTGTTTGGTTAGCTGCTTTGCCTGCGGTCTTGTCAGCAACCATAGCTATTGTTAATCCCAGTTATTTATTTGTGTCGATTGGTGAACGTGGATGGGTTGACCGCCTTTTCGGACCTTTGTTTTGGGTATTGGTAATAATCCAGGTGTTGTACGCTTTTATCGCTGTTGGACTGATGCTGCGCACATGGCAAAAAACCCAGGATAAAATGTTCAAAGAGCAGTTAAGTCTTTGTTTAATCGGGTGTATGTTCTTTTGTACTTTCGTCATAGCTGACTTATTAATAAATGTGGTATTTAACTCAAAAACAGTTATTCCAGCCTTAACCTCTATGGGGATAGTACTAGGTATGGTTTGTTTCATTGTCGCCATAACCAATTATGATTTGGTTAAAATCGTCTCTATTGCGCGCCGGGAAATAATAGATAATATGGCCATAGGGATAGTGGTTTTAAGCAATGAGGACATAATCGTCGGCCATAATCCCAGCGCTAACAGGTTTTTGGAGCTTGAATCCGGTCAGGCTTTCAACCTTAGTCAATTATTAGAATCGATGGATGACCAGGATTTCAGACATAATTTTATGCAAACTTATAAAACCGGTGAATTCCAAAGTCTGCAAGCCGAGGTTACGTTGGGGAACTCACTGGAAAGAAGAGTCTTAATCAATATTGGCAAGATAGAGGGTAATAGTAATAAAGTATTGGGGCGGACAATAACCCTGACGGATATAACTGAACTGAACAACCTTCTTGACGAGATCAGCCAAAAGAACATCACTTTAAAGCAACAGAACCAAGAACTAATAAATGTCCAAGATGAACTTTATAGAATGGAACAATCGCGGCGTAACTTGCTATCTAACATCTCCCATGATTTGCGATCTCCAATGACTCTCATCCAGGGGTATCTGCAGGCTATCATCGAAGGTATCATTGATGAACCGCTGCAGCAAAATAAATATCTAAAAATGATATATTCCAAAGCCGTTATGCTAACCAGGTTGATTGATGATCTCTTTCACCTTTCCCAGCTTGAATCGCGTCAGATTCCTTATGAAATTAGCCTCGTGCCAGCCGATCAACTGATTACAAAATTTTATGGCGATTGTGAACTGGACGCGATAAGTTCCGGGATTAATGTTGTCCTGCGGATCCAGCCCTTTGGTACATCTAGTAATTTATCCTATCCTATGGTAAACGTAGATGCAGATCGCCTGGAGCAGGTATTTGTTAACCTGATGTCAAACGCTATAAAGCATATGGGGAATAACGGCGAGATTACGATTAGTCTGGAGCCTGTAGTAGAAGGCCTGATCTGTAAAGAGGTATTGATAGCAGTGAAAGATAATGGCGTGGGTATAATTGAAGAAGATATCCCGTATGTTTTTGACCGGTTTTACAGAGGGAGGGATTGTGAACGTGCCGAGAGTCATGGGATAGGTTTGGCTATTGCAAAAGAAATAGTTGCTATTCACAATGGCCAAATATGGGTTGAAAGTCAAATAGGCCAAGGCAGCACTTTCTATATAAAGCTACCTGTTATTTCATCCGCTTCCACGTGATTACCGGAAGGCCCTATTTCTGATCCAATCAGACCAATCACTATAAATTAAAATTTTCTGATGATTTGCTGGTTGGGCTAGGTTCGGGTACCAATATCAATAATTCCTTTTTCTGAGGATAAAATTTGATACTGCAGATAAATTAGGTGGTATTATGGCTCAGATTTGCCTATAGTTAATATAGAAGATAAATGCGGTTCAATCGCCATGAGTAGTCGCTAATCTTGCCTCCATATATTTAGGTTTTAATTGTCGTTGTGGCTAATAAAATGGTATCAGTTTCTTTCAGGAGTCCATTAATTAGAGGGAACTTTGAATACACTAGGGGATTCATTGGCAATCTATATTGGAAATAACCTGTAGCAATTGATTTCGAGGAGGTAAAAACATGAGTTGGTTAAGTAAATTGTTCGGCCAAAAAGAAAAACCTGAAGTAGAGGAAGAAAAACCTGGAGAAGAACAAGATAAATCTGAGGAAGAACCAGAAGATTCTGATGAAGAAACGCTTGCGAAGAAATCTACATCAAAACGGTCCAAGCAAACCACAAAGGCCGCCCGACCCTCCGATGTCGCTAAAAGCACCTACATCCCTGTTCCCGAGAATGACGCCAACCTGGTAGCCGCCCACTTTGGAATGCTTTGTCCTGGCGGAGTCGCAGCAGCATTATATATTGAGCAGATGCCCACAAAACCATTCGTGGTCTACGGCTTCATAACTTGTGTGTGTACTGATTTACTACCCATTTCATTATCCGTTGTACCTGGATTGAATACCGAGCACGCTATTACTTGCCTAAACTGTAATACCAAAATTTCAGGATTAAAAGGCGCTATGGAAAATTACGTAATCGTTACTGCCGGAATCGATGAAGTTAGTCGACAATATAAATTTTCTAAAATTTCAATCATGCTTAACAAAGTGACTAACATATAAGACGGAATGCAAGCGACGAGGGGTAACCTTAATCGTAATCGAAGTTCACATTAGCAACCTTAATCGTGAGCGAATGCGAACACCAGTAGTCCCCGAAGGGGGTAGTCCGCGCAGTGTGTGTCAGGAAATTCATGCACTTTCGAGTATTTGAAAGTACTTTTATAAAAACAACTAGTATATAGAAAATTAGAGATAATATAAATAAATTCTAAATTACAGGGGGCATAAGTAATGAGACATGAGCGGTATGATCTGGCCATTTTGGGGTGCGGGCCCGCGGGTTTGTCCGCCGCCATAAACGCAACGATTCGCAATAAAAAAGTCATTGTCATTGGCTCTGATATTTGCAGTCCGCCACTGCACAAGGCTCAGAAGATCAATAATTATTTGGGTATACCGGAGGGCAGCGGAGAGGAGTTACTGCACAAGTTCATGGACCACGCTATCAAGATGGATATTGAAATAATAAATATTAAGGCGACTGCGATTAATGAAGCTGACGGAGGCTACAGCATTCTAGTGGGGGACGAGGTTGTTACAACCCGGTCGCTTATTATCGCTACCGGCATACCGTACCGGGCGACTTTGCCGCGGGAAGATTTCTTCCTGGGTAAAGGACTGGGCTACTGCGCTACCTGTGATGGTCCGATTTATAGGAATAAAGATGTAGTGATAATTGCCCACGGGGAAGAGGCTGAACCTGAAGCTAATTTTATGGCTGAAATCTGCAGTAAAGTTTATTACCTGCCCCTCTACCAAGAAGTTGGAGGGTTGGATAAGCGAATAGAGATCGTCAATGCTAAACCGGCAGCGATTGTAGGTAATGAGTTTGTAGAAGGGTTGGAGTTAAAGGATGGAAAAGCAATTAAGGTAGAAGGAATATTTGTCCTGGGAGGGGAGACTGCCCCAGACCGCTTGGTGCCAGGTTTAGAAATAAGCAATAATCATATTGTAGTAAACCGGAATCAGGAAACCAATCTTCCCGGTGTATTTGCGGCCGGTGACTGCACCGGTCCGCCCTATCAGGTAGCCAAGTCAGTTGGCGAAGGACAGGTAGCTGGGTTAAATGCCAGCAAATATTCATCCCGCCCCTAAACAAGCCACAGAATATGGAAGATATTTGATTAAGAGGATAGATATTCTCCGAATTTGACGGAGACTGAATCTAATCCTCTTAATTATTATGTGTAATAATAGAGAGGGATAGCTGCTCCAAATTTGGTGAAATACTATGTTACTGGGGATAGAATATGTTAAATCACAACCTTATTACGTTTATACTCATAATTGGCTTTGCCTTACCGTTAATTACCGGCGCTTTTGAGTCATTTTCCCGGGATAGAATCCAAAAATCGCTTTGGTCCTTGATTGATAGCCTGGAGTTTCTATTAGGATTCATTTTGGCTATTTACCTGACCAGAAGGATATTTTTTGATAATGACAGCGGGGTTTTTGCAGCAATATATAACTGGATACCGGAAAATACCCGCACCTTTTTATATGGGCAGGATATCTTTATCTATATTTTGATCGTTCCGCTCCTGTTTATGCTTATCCGCATCTTTTTAAGGCTTATTACCGGGCCGATATACCGGATGTTTTTTGAACCTCTGGCCAACCGTTTGTACACACTGCTTAATTCTCTAGGCAGTTTATGGCGGCGCCTAATGGGCGCTTTATCCCAGTTACCCAAAGCGATACTATTGGTCTTCTTTTTGGGGCTGCTGCTTAACTTCTATGCTTATTATTTTCCGTCTCCGGTCTTATCCCGATGGATGAATGAGTCAGATGCATACCAGATTGTATATAAAAATGCAGTGTCTCCTGCCCTTAACTCCAATATAGCCAAAAAGATTCCGGTTCTGGTGAATGACTCTTTTGGCAAGGCTGCCGAAATGGTTCCGATTGTTGGGGACGGGGCTAATTCACCAAGCAATCAATTGAGAAAAGACTATCCTCGCATAATTACCTATTTTAATGGGGTTACCCTGGATGAAGCGATTAAATCTAACGCGCAAATAGATGATACTGCCCGAAAAGTGGTGGGCAGCGAGCAAAACAGCACCAAAAAGGCTAATCTACTGTACAAATGGGTCAGCCAGAATATTACCTACGATTATCAAAAGGCCGCTTTGATCGACAAAAATACCAGTGGGATTTCATCTGGGTCCATCATTGCCTTTAACACCAGAAGCGGTATTTGTTTTGATTATTCCAGTCTGTATATATCAATGTGTCGAGCGACCGGTTTGAAGGTGCGTTTGATTACCGGCTTGGGGTATAGCGGGGTTGCGTGGGGTGATCATGCCTGGAATCAAGTTTATTCTGCCGAAGAAGGGCGATGGATCAATGTAGATACTACCTTTGGATCAAATGGCAACTACTTCGATAAGCGGGATTTTAATGTAGACCATAGGTATGCAGAAGTCCAGGGGGAGTGGTAAATATGCTAGCTTTCAGGAGGATGGGGTAAGAAATAAGGAATAAACAAGAAATTAGTCGCCTTTACAACTCTAAATCAAATACGCTATAATTCTAAGAACCTCCAACAAGTCAATAAACTGAGTCGAGAAACAATGCTTGAACTCAGGTAATTTTAAAAAAAATTAAAATAAATTTGAAAACAAATACATATAGGAAGGAGTTTCGGGTTTGCAAAAACATATTATAACGATGGTCAAGCCTAACCTGAAGAGGGATAAAGATCAGATAAACTGCAGGGAATGCGCTACTTCTTGCCAATCCGCCTGCAAGACTTCATGTACGGTTGGCAACCAGGTATGTAAGAACCAATAAGAATAAAGTATGGGGGGCGAAAGCCCCTTTTTTATTTTTCGACAGTATTTTAACAACGGTTGGCCAACGAGAGGAGAGGGAATTTGTTATCACCAACAGGCTATGATTTTGAAGCGGGAATTCACCTGTTTCGGTATCAAGAGCTTAACATTTTGCTGGATGTGAACAGTGGAGCAATTCATGTCCTGGATGACATCAGCTATCGTTTTATAGAGAAACTTCGAGATTATGAGGGAGATAACGAACAGGTTATCAAGGAATTAGGCAGTGAATTCTCTAATGAGGATCTCGATGAGGTAGCAGCTGAATTGGAATCTGCTTATCAGGCGGAGGCTATTTTTACCAAGGAGGATGACCTGCGCCTGGATTTTTCCCACCTGCAGATTAAGGCCCTTTGTTTAAATGTAGCCCATGTATGTAATATGAAATGTCACTATTGTTTTGCCAGTCAGGGCGATTTTGGCTTGAAGCCCGGACTAATGTCGCTGCAAACTGGACAAAAAGCCTTGGACTTTCTGATTGCGAAAAGCGGTTCGGTCAAGCATCTGGAGGTAGATTTCTTTGGCGGAGAACCTCTTCTAAATATTGCTATGCTCAAGGAACTTGTCTGTTATGGTAGGCAGCGGGAAGCAGAGTGGAGTAAAAAATTCAACTTTACCCTGACTACCAATGCTCTGCTGATCGATGAGGATATTATCAATTTTGTGATAGATAACCACATCAGCGTTATTTTGAGTTTAGATGGTCGTCCGGCAACCAATGATCGTCATCGGATTCTAAACAATGGTGAGGGAAGCTACTATAATATAGTGCCTAAAATCAAAAAAATAGTAGAAAGTCAACCCATTAGTTATTATATACGAGGAACATTTACCCGCCTCAACCTGGATTTCTCCAGTGACCTCCAGCATATTATTGACTTGGGCTTCGATGCGATTTCCTTGGAACCGGCAGTAGGCTCCAAGAATGGGTACAGCATACAGGAGGAGGATCTACCTCAAGTTCTGGCCGAATATGACCGCCTTACCGACCTGCTGTGTACCTGCCACCAGCAGGGCAGGGAAGTGCACTTCTTTCATTACAACCTGGATCTGCAAAAAGGACCTTGTCTGGCCAAGCGACAGTCTGGTTGCGGTGCCGGGGTGGAGTACTTGGTCGTCACTCCCGAAGGGGATATTTATCCTTGTCATCAGTTTGTAGGTGAAAAGCAGTTTTTGATGGGCAATATTTATGGAACTGAACTCGATGAAGAAGTAAGTCAGAGGTTTATCAATAACCGTTTAGGTGATAAAGTCGAATGTCGCCGTTGCTGGGCACGCAACTTTTGCGGCGGTGGCTGTCATGCCAATTCCTATCATACCAACGGAGAAATGTGCCAACCTGCCCGGGTCAGCTGTGCGATGCATCGCAAAAGAATTGAGGGAGCAATTTATCTAGAAATGTTCAAAAAGTTGGATAAAATTAATAAAATGTAGAAAAAAGGAGGAATCTTACCAATCGCATAGAATTTAATACGGTCAAGAGAAAATTATTATGGGAGAGGTTATATGCAGAAAATATTGCAAAATAGGAAAATTTGGGGAAATTGTTTACTGGGACTATTCCTGGTAGTATTTATATGGTGCTTTGGGATTAAAACACCGGCTTATGCAGTTATAGTAGACGGGCAACCAGAATTTGTGGTAGAGAAGGCCGAGGATGTAACTAGTGCTTTGAATCAATTACGCAACGAAGAGAATGCGAATCGGGTAATATGTAAGTTGACATTTGTAAATCGCAGCCAGTTGCTGGCAGCAGATAATATTGCGGCAGAAATCAAGTTAGCCTTGCTGCCCAAGGTCTATGGAGCGGCAATCACAATAGATGGAAAACCGGCTGTTTATGTGGAAAATAGAAATGTAGCCGAAACCATACTGGAGCAATTGAAAAAGGATAATTCTCCACTGGCACCGGGGGAAAAGTTGTTATCGGTTGATTTTGCAGAGAATGTGCAGATTACCGAGGGAAATGTTCCGGCTGCCAAAGTAGTGGTTTGGAATGATGCCTGGAACTTAATTAATATCGGGACTGATACTCCGCAAATATATAAAGTTCAGCCTGGTGATTCCCTGTGGACTATTGCTCGGAAGAACAATATGTACGTATCGGATATTGTGCAAACCAATCATATTCGGGAAGACAGTATTCTGGCCTTGGGTCAGGCGATCATGTTAAATAAGCCTCAGCCTTTAATTACGGTAGTCGCCAAAGTAGAAGGCAGTGGCAATGTACCAATACCCTACCAGACAACAACCCTTACAGATAATTCAATTAGTGGGATAAAAGTCAAGACCGAAGGTCAAAACGGTGAGAAGTTTGTGGCTTACACAGCCATCAAACGGAATGGTGAAATGGATAGCCAAGATGTCAGCGAAGAGAAAGTACTTAAGACAGCTGTTGATAAAGTCGTAGTCCAAGGCAGTCGGGCAACTTATCAGGTGGCATCCCGCGGCGGCGCGTCTTCGGGGAGACTGATCTGGCCGATTTATGGTTCAATTACCCAAGGTTTTGGCAGCCACACTGGTATTGATATTGCCGGACCCAGCGGTGCGACGATAAGTGCTGCTGATGGTGGAGTGGTAACTTTCGCGGGCTGGCAAGGAGGATATGGCAATTTTGTGATAATCGACCATGGCAACGGCCTGGTAACCAGATATGGTCATTGTTCCAAGCTTTTAGTAAGCAGTGGGCAAAGGGTGGACCAGGGTCAGGCAATAGCCCTGCGGGGGTCAACCGGCCATAGCACCGGACCCCATTTACACTTTGAAGTTCTGCAGAATGGATCGTTCCGTAACCCGATAAACTATCTGCACTAGGTAAAAAAACGGAACCCTGGCCTCAATTGGTCAGGGTTCTTATTTGTGCCTAAGGGGCTATCACCCTGCGGGTACAAGCTTTAACAACGAAGTATAGCGTGAAAAAGACCGGAGTAAATGACGGGTTTATTTCTTGCAACATTATTAGTAAGCGCTCGCGAACATCAGTAGTACCCGCAGGGTGATAGTCCCTATAGGAAGGAGTATTAACATGTATGACGTCATAATTTTAGGCGGTGGTCCGGCTGGCTTATCTGCTGGTATCTATACCGGTCGGGCATGGTTAAAAACCTTGATACTTGAATCTGCGGTAGTGGGTGGAAATGCGGCTATTGCGGATAAGATAGATAATTATCCGGGATTTCCCTTTGGCATCTTGGGGGGAGAACTTATGGATAATTTCCGCAAGCAAGCGGAACGTTTTGGAGCGGAGATTCGCATGGAAGAGGTTGTCAAGATAGCAGATACTCCTTCCGGCAAGAAAGTCATCACTACCGAGGGTGAGTATATAACCCGGGCGGTTATTATAGCTACGGGTGCCCGACGCCGAGAGCTGGGAGTAGAAGGCGAACAAGAATTTATGGGGCGGGGAGTATCATACTGCGCAACCTGTGACGGAGCATTTTTCCGCGATTATCCGGTAGCTGTAGTAGGAGGAGGAGAATCAGCGGTGAAAGAAGCTTTATACTTGGCTGATATTGCATCCAAAGTCTATCTAATCCATCGCCGCGACGAGTTTAGGGCTAGTCCTGATTCCGTGGATAAAATGAGAAAGAACGCTAAAATTGAGCCCCGACTGAACCGGGTCGTAAAACGGATAGAGGGCGATACAGTCATGCGTAGGGTCATTCTGCAGGATGTTCAAAGTGAAACCGAGGAAGTGCTGGAGGTGGAAGGGTTATTTGTAAGCATAGGACTAGTAGCTGCCACCGAATTTGTAGCTGGATTAATTAATACGGAAGATGGGTATATCATCACCGATGATCATATGGAGACGTCGGTGGCTGGTATATTTGCAGCCGGAGATATAAGAGCCAAGCGAACCCGGCAGATTGCGACCGCCGTGGGTGACGGTGCCATGGCTGGCATGGCAGTTACTGAATTCTTAAAAGAATAACCGATAATACCAGTATTTGCTTTACCCTGAAATCAGTTAACCATTGTATAATCAATGAGTAAACGGATGAGGGGAGAGGGGTACTTTGACCGGAATAAAAGGTCTTAATAGTGCCTGGTTGGTGCTGGTAGTTCTGCTTCTTGCAATATTAGGTCTTTATTTGTCCAAAAACAGTATCCTGTCAGTACAGGCCAAGCAAAATATTTTCCATTTTATGGTGGGACAGGAGACCAATTTAAGTACAGGTCAATGGGATGAATTGCAAACCGAGCACTATAAAATCAAGTATATGACTGAAGATAAGGCGGAGGTTGCTCTGGTAGCCAATGCAGCGGAGGATGCTTACACATCAGTAAGTGACCGCATGGGGCAAGAGCCCGGAAGGCAGACTACCATAGTGATTTATCCAGATAGTAAAAGTCTGGCTGCCAGTTTTGGTTGGGATAAAAACGAAAAAGCCCTGGGAGTTTACTGGGGCGGAACCATCAGGGTACTGGCCCCTAGCGCATGGTTATCTGGCGTGGATCAGCAGGATCGTTTTATAAAGGAAGGACCAATGGTCCATGAATTTACACATTTAATGGTTGATCAAATGACCAGAGGGAATTATAATCGTTGGTGGACAGAAGGAGTAGCTCAATATACGGAGAAACAAATTACCGGATTTGAATTTGCTTCTCCTTTCAATGGTAAACAACAGCTTTATTATTATACGCTTGACAATTTGGAGAAAAACTTTGATAGTCTTGATCAATCGGTAGCCTATTGGGAAGCCTTGCAAGCAGTGGATTTCATAGTAGATAAGTACGGGGAAGAGAAAATATATACAGTAATCCACTATTTAGGCAAAGGAGATTCCATGCCCAAGGCAATCGAAGGTACTCTGGGTACTGATTATGAAACTTTTTCCCATGATTTTTATCAGTACCTGGAAAACAATTAGGTGAGGTGTGAATTTTGCAGGAGATAATGGTTATTGAGGGAGGACATCCGCTGCAAGGCAGTGTTAAGATAAGTGGAGCTAAAAATGCGGGTCTGGTTCTGATAGCTGCCAGTATAATGGCAGAGGGAGAGACTATTCTCGATAATGTTCCCCGCATATGTGACACCGAGGTCATGGTGGAAATATTAAATGAAATGGGTGCTAGAGCCCAGTGGAATGAAGATGGCAGTCTTTCCATCTGTCCACCGGTTCAGGCGATGATCAGCCAGACTCCCTATGACCTATCCAAAAAGCTGCGGGCTTCCAACCTTTTCCTGGGGTCGTTATTGGCCCGCCAGGGAGAAGCGATAGTGTCTCTGCCGGGTGGATGTGATATAGGATCACGACCGATGGACTTGCATGTAAAAGGTATGCGTGCCCTGGGGGCAGAGGTCGAAATAGAGCATGGCTGCATTTATGCAAAAGCCTCCCAAACTCATGGTGCCAGAATATATTTGGATTTTCCCAGCGTTGGGGCTACCGAGAACCTTATGATGATAGCTTGCCAAACCCCGGGAGGGAGCATCATTGAAAATGCCGCCAAGGAGCCGGAGATTGTCGACTTGGCCAACTTTCTGAATTCTATGGGTGCCAAAATCAGGGGAGCCGGGACAGATGTTATTAAAATTGAAGGGGTCACCGCGCTGAAAGCAGGAAGGTATGCTATTATTCCGGATCGAATTGAAGCGGGAACTTACATGATTGCGGCAGCAATATCCGGGGGAGAGATTCTGGTAGAGAATGTGATTCCGACTCATCTTCACCCGATAATTGCTAAACTCCAGGAGACGGGTGCAATTGTCCAGGAGACTGATCAAGGGATATTAGTTAAAGCGGGCGAAAAAATACTCAGGGCAGATATAAAAACGTTGCCCTATCCAGGATTTCCGACCGATATGCAATCGCAGATGCTGGCTTTACTTTCCCTGGCTGAAGGGACCAGCGTCATTGTAGAAAATGTATTTGAAAATCGTTTTCAAATCGTGGAAGAATTGAAGAGAATGGGAGCCAAGATCAAGCTGGAAGGACATCCCGCCGTGGTCGAAGGGATTACCACCCTGCATGGTGCGAGAGTAAAAGCAACTGACCTCCGCGCAGGAGCAGCACTGATCCTGGCAGCACTGGCTGCGCAGGGGGAAACCGTTATTGAAGATGCCATTCACATTTTCCGTGGTTACGAAAATATTACACAGAAACTGACCAATTTGGGAGCCCATATAAAGTAAATTCAGACAAGGTTGTCAAGGGGACGGGGTTGTTGACACACTCAAATGGCTTGGGGGAGTGTGTCAACAACCCCGTCCCCTTGACAACCTTTTAAGAGAAACGTCCCCCTGATTGTCCGGGCTGCCCCATTGCTTACCCGCTGGCCTTGAGTTAGACTGGGAAAAATACTGGCGCAGGAGTTGAGAAATTGAAATATCGGATTATTTCGGTTGGAAAGATGCGAGAGAAATTTTATGCCGAGGGTGTAAGCGAGTACCTCAAACGATTAGGACCCTATACGACGATTGAGCTATGGGACGGGTTGGAGGAAAAAGTGAACCCTCGGGCTGGGGCCAAAGATATTGAGAAAGTACTGAATAAAGAGGGGGAGCGGATACTGTCCTTGGTGGCAGATAATGAACTCCTAGTAGTCCTTGATGGTCAAGGAAAGCTGTTAAGTTCCGAAGATCTGGCCCACTGCCTTGAAGGATGGAACAAGTCCGGTGTAAGCCGGGTTAATCTGGTTATTGGCGGTTCCCACGGCTTGGCTGATATAGTAAAGAAGAGAGCTGACCGCATCATCTCCTTTTCCAAAATGACTTTTCCCCATCAAATGTCAGTGCTAATTCTCAGCGAGCAAATTTACCGGGGATTTAAAATATTGAAGGGTGAACCGTATCATAAATAAATGCGACAGGGGACGGCGACAGGGGACGGTTCTTTCCTGTCGCATTTTTATCACTTTATTCACATTGCCGCAACCTTCATAATTTGGTAAAATTTATAAAAAAGTCTTGGAGGAGAGAGAAAATGGCTCGAAATGCAAGACGCTTAAGTTCTTCCAATATTTATCATGTGATGATTAGAGGCAATGATAAAAAGAGAATATTTTTTGATATTGAGGATAGAAAAAGATTTTTAATAATATTAGAAAAAACTAAGTTAAACAATAATTATTATATACTTGCCTACTGTCTTATGAACAACCATGTCCACTTACTTATAAGGGAAGGCAGCGAAAATATCTCCCAAACAATGAAGAGAATAAATGTTGCATACGCGTACTATTTTAATCATAAATACAAACGGATTGGCCATTTATTCCAGGATCGGTTCCGAAGTGAGATTATCGAAGATGATATTTATTTGATGGTAGCAGCTAGATATATCCATAATAATCCAATGAAAGCCGGACTCGTAGGTAGATCAGAGGATTATCCCTGGAGTAGTTACAGAGCTTATATATACAAAGATGAAGAATCTATTAGATTAATTAATAGAGATTTACTTATAGGGATTTTCTCCAATGATCAAGAAGATGCAGTCAAACAACTTATAGCATTTACCAATGAAGCGGAAGATGATCAACTGATTGACGTAGATTACAATAAGGTAGAAAAAAGCACATCAATCACTGACACTGAGGTAAGAGACCAAACGATAGAAATTTTAAAACAATATGAGGAGAGCATTGATTACCTACGGAGTTGCCAAAACAAAAAGGAGAGAAACATAAGGATCAGAGAAATAAAAGAATATACCGGCGCTTCGGTCCGTCAATTATCCAATATTTTAGGAATAAGTAAAGATATTATCTTCAGAGCATAAAATATAATGCGACAAGAAAGAACCGTCCCCTGTCGCATGCGTTCCATTTCGGACATAAAAGACGCTTTCTTTAAGATGAAGGAAGTGTTTTTTGCATTATTCGGCAGTACCTAGAGTGTGATTTCAGAGTCAGCATACGTAGTATTAAGTATAGGCACTTATGCACGGTACTTGAATGATTATTAAGGAGTAATGTCATGAAGGACGACCGGCTTTTGATTCAGGGAATTATGCAGAAAAAGAGCAGTTATTTGGAAGACCTAATAAGTCAGTACGGTAGGGCCGTTTATGTACTATGCGCCCGTATTCTAAATGGTATAGGAAGCGAACAAGACGTTGAGGAATGTGTAAGTGATACCTTTGTTGCTGTTTGGAATAAAATTGGGGAGTTCGATGAACAGAGGGGACAATTGCGGACGTGGATTATGATCGTGGCCAAGTACCGATGCCTTGATTTAAGACGAAGGCTGAGCAATGTAGTCAATTCTGGGAACTGTAAGATAGCCGTAGACGAAATAGCCTCCCTGGATGAATTCAGCCAGATGGAAAACCGACATATGGTTAGAGATGCAATACATACTCTTAAGGCCTCTGACCAGGAACTAATATACCGGCGCTATTATTTATTGGAGAGCATAGAAAGTATCGCTTCCCATTTGGAGCTAAGTGAGGGAGTGGTGCAAACCCGTTTGTGGCGGGCGAGAAAACAATTAAGGGAAAAGCTGTCATGGGAAAGGGAAGCGGGGTGGGAATATGAACAAGGATTTTAACCCGGAAGAGGCCGATTTTATGAAGAGGCTTGGGCCAATGGATATGTCGGGAGATTTTATTGATTGGTTGGAAGACACGGATCCGCAACCCACGGAGGAGAGTCTGGAGAGAATTAAGTTATGCAGCGTTAATCAAACCAGGGCGAAGGCGACGAAAAAATGCCGGAAATGGCAAGTGGCAGTGGCTGTTGTTCTATTAGGGATAGCCCTATCAGTTTTTGTTATCGGACCAGGGAATGTGGTAGCTGAAATAGCCAACCTCCGCCGCTATATTCCCGGATTTGACGCTAAGACTATGGAAGAAAAAAGCTTCTTATCTGCGACTCAGCCAGTTATTGTTAAGAACGGCAACCAAACGCTGGAAGTGATGGGGCTGGTTAGTGACAGCTCAAAGACCTATCTTCATGTTAGAATGAACCAGGTTGAGATAACTCGTAACAATTGGAAGGATACGGTATTGCTTAAGGATTCCACGGGTAGGTTGGTGCCTGCTAATGGCGGCAGTTGGTCTAGTGGCGGCAATAATACGGAGGGCTGGTTTGCTTTTGAACCACTGGCCCAGGATTCCAGAGCAGTCACGGTAATGATATCTGGAAACTCCGACTTGAGTGCTCGGATAAATCTGGTCCCGAGCGACAAATTGATGGGTTTGGATGAAGCCGGTATATCTGCCACAGCCCAAGGAATCACGATAACTGCAGTGCCAGAACTGCGGGAAGAATCCTTGGTTGTAAATCTTTTATTTCAAAACGTGCCAGAAGTCAGGGTGATAAGCATAGGGGATGCTCCTTTCACTCAGGCTGAACTCCAGGGCCCGAAGGGGCTATATCGGCTGCTGGAAAACCATCAAACCGACCTTAGATTTGAGATGACCGGGCTTGAACCGGAAAAGGTGAAACTCATTATTCCAGAACTGGTTGTTTCAGAAGAGGAGAAGCCGGTCAAACTTAAAATCCCTATTCCTGCGGCCGGTCAAACTCTTGCCATGGGTACCAAACTGTCTTTTGGTAGGCATAACTTAGTGGTTCAAAGGGTTGAACGCCTAAACAATAGCCTGCGGATCTACCTGGACAGCGAATCTCAGGCAGGGTGGAAACTGGAATGGGTTAAATTGGAAGAATGGGAATCTCCTTGGGCATCGAGGGGATTAAGTTATTCTGGAAAGAGAGATGAAATTACCGGAAAGATACAGTATTTTGAGGTGGATTTAGAAGAACTGAAACGGAAGGAGAACTACGTGGTGCTGTTGTTGGAGAACCCGGATTCAATTGTTCAGGGGCCATGGGAGTTCAATATTGAGAAAAACAGGATAATGATCCATAATGCCGAATAACCCCAAGCTGCTGTAAAGGCAGAGGAAACATGGTCTTAGAAGGTTACACTATACTCCGAACTTGGCAAGGCGGTTTCGCCTTGCCATATTTTAGTATAAACTCTTACCACAACATCCCGCCGAGATAAGCACCCAATATCCCCCCAAACACTACCAGGGTTATGTTCACTCTCCGGAAGGCCAGGAGCAGGGAGATCGCTCCACCAACCAATGCTGAGTTTATATTGCCGGTTGAAGATAGGATACCGGGAAAAATCAGCGCGCCTAGAGCGGCAAACGGAACGAAGCGCAGAAATGAATTCAAAAACCGGGGTAACTGCATATTATTCAGCAAGGTAAGAGGAAGCATACGCGGGATATATGTTACTAGGCCCATAATCAGAACCAACAGCCATAATTTGCCCATTATACTTGCTCCTCTTCGGGAAAAATTATTGCACCTATAAGTGCCGTTATTATGGTTGTGATTACAATCTTTAATCCGATAGATAGGAAGTCCAGGGAAGGGGTGTATTGCAGTAGACCGTGGACTGCCATAGCCAGCAAAGCAATAAACAACGTTGCCTTGGACCTGCGACAGGAAGGCACCAGCAGTCCTATAAACATCACGTAAAGGGCAATCCCCATACTGGTTTTAATGGCTTCGGGCAGCCCTGCGGCTAAAAAAACCCCCATCCAGGTTCCAACGTTCCAAGCACTAAACGCCAATAAGTTCAACCCCATCAGGAATTCAGGCTTAAGTTGGGCTTCTTCACGAAATGATGCTACTGAAAACGTTTCATCAGTGATGCCAAAAGATAATAGTGCCAAAATTCCCTTAGAGGACCCAGGAACAACCTTTTGCGATAGGGAGGCCGACATAAGTAAATGACGCAAATTTAGAATAAATGTTGTCAAAACAATTTCCCAGAAGCTGGTGCCCAGAGCTATCAAGTTTATTCCTACGAATTGGCTGGCCCCGGCGAAAATGATAAAAGACATCATCACTGCAATGTAATTAGGGATCCCTGCAGATCTTGCCAGCAATCCAAAGGTTATCCCAATCGGTATGTAGCCAATGGCAATAGGAACCGCAGCCTTAAGGCCATCCGTAAAAGGGGAAGATCGAGTTGGTGATAATGCGGGTTTAACCTGGTGCTTCACTTTACAAACAAGCTCCTTTCCTCAGGGGAAATCGGATGTATAATCAGATTATACTATATAGAAGGAACAGGAAGGGGCCAAGAAGAGGACGTATGGGACAATGGACCCGTCCCCTGTCCCACTTGTATGAAAAATATTGAACGGGGCATAACAAGAACAGCCCAGCAAAGGAGTGATTATATGCAGGAACGGCAAGACCAAAACACTTATGAACAAGCAGCCTTTGCGGGCGGCTGTTTTTGGTGTATGGTAGCACCCTTCGAGCAATTAGTCGGAGTAATCAAGGTTGTCTCAGGTTATACAGGTGGCCGCAGTGAAAATCCCACTTACGAAGAAGTATGTTATAAAGACACGGGTCATTATGAGGCAGTGCAGATTAGCTTCGATCCTAACGTTATCAGCTATGAAAAGTTGCTCGATATCTATTGGCAGCAGATTGATCCCACCGATGCCGGGGGGCAATTTTACGACCGCGGGCCTTCTTATCGACCAGCAATTTTCTATTACAATGAAGGGCAGAGAATAAAAGCCGAAGCCTCCAAACAAGCTTTAGTTGAGAGCAAGCGTTTTAATAAAGCAATTGCAACGGCAATTTTACCTGCTGCCGAATTTTACCCGGCAGAGGATTACCACCAGGATTATCATCGCAAACAGCCTCAGCACTATCAGAGCTATAAGCAATCCTCGGGGCGGGAAAACTTTAAACAAAAATTCTGGAAGATTGATAATCGGGCTTTAAAAAACAACTTGACCCCGCTGCAAAAAGAAGTCACACAGAACAGGGGCACAGAGCCTCCTTTCAACAATGAGTACTGGGATAACCAGCGACCAGGGCTATATGTTGATATCATATCTGGAGAGCCGCTTTTCAGCTCGCGGGATAAATTTGATTCTGGATGTGGCTGGCCCAGTTTTGATAAGCCGCTCGAAAAGGAAAATATTATAGAAAAAAAAGACCTCAGTCATTTCTTGCTGCGTACGGAAGTGCGAAGCTGCGCGGCCGATTCACATCTGGGCCATGTCTTTAAGGACGGCCCTACCTCCACGGGTTTACGTTATTGTATCAACTCTGCCGCCGTAAGATTCATTCCTATTGAAAAAATGGAAGAAGAAGGTTATGGAGAATACCTGAATCTATTCACCAAAAATGAATAAGAAATGCCGTCCCTGTAGACCTTAATGGCAAATTAAGCCCCTTGCAATCGACGTGAAAAGCAGTTACAATTAGTGAGCGAATCACTAATATGAAATCTGATTTGCCGTGCTAGATGGGGAATTAGCGGTGCCCTGTAACCTGCAACCCGCTACAGCAGGATTGAATTCCTGAGCCGAGGGGATATCCTTGTAGGGTCCGGCTTGAATAAGTGCCGAAGATGTTTGGGTCCTGCGCAACGGGACACCTTGAACCGTGTCAGATCCGGAAGGAAGCAGCACTAAAGGGTTCATCCCGTGTGACGGAGGGCAGCCTGAACGGAGTTAACTGTTCAAGCATCGCCTGGAAGGTGTTTTCGAGGCCAGGTGCACGGCATTATATTTTAAAAAAACACAGGTTATAGACCTGTATTTTTTATTTGTTGTATTTTTAGGTGCTGAAGGAAAGAAAACGATATAATATAAGAGAGTAAATAAGAATAACGAAACTGGGACAGGGGGACGGGTCCGTTGTCCCAGTCCCATGATCCACTAAACTGGGACAACGGACCCGTCCC
>Ga0074198_1000104_pt1 | contig 126638 bp, 130 predicted proteins | sample EPASupsiteSAE323_FD_64527 | JGI IMG/M metagenome (GOLD analysis project Ga0074198, IMG submission 64527) | Bioremediated contaminated groundwater from EPA Superfund site, New Mexico - Sample SAE3-23 | ecosystem: Environmental > Aquatic > Deep subsurface > Groundwater > Contaminated ... | reverse complement strand
CGAATTCACCCGCATCATAGTCAGTGATATAAACAGCAAGAAAATAGGAATAATCGTAGATGAAGTCATGGAGGTATTGCGAATACCCGGCAAACTTCTGGAGGAAACGCCGGATATACTGCAAGGCAACCAGGCCCAGAAATTCATGAACGGAATTGCTAATCTGGGCGATCGTATGATAATGATGCTGGATCTGGAGAACATCCTGGTGGAGAAGGAATGGCAAAAGCTGACCGGTATGGGAAAAGAGAAAGAGACGGACAGTCCCGTAAAGGCACCGCCTAGATTAAAGAAACAAGGCAAGGAGAAGTAATTTGCTAAGAGTATTGATCGCTGATGATTCGGCTTTGTATTTTTGAGACAGTCAAACGATTTCAGTATAGGCGACCAGAAAACATTTAACAAAATCTTGATAATGGATTTGATAAACGGTATTTCCCGGCTTTTTAGGTCAGGAGATACCGTTGGTTTTGTTAAAGACACCTGATATTGGCGTTTATATATTGGGAAACATAAATGGATATTTATCAACGTTGTTGATATTATGCATAATAATAAATTATAATAAATAAAAACCATTTTGAAAGGAGAATCTTCATGCCAGAAGATAATCAGGCTATACTGGTAGAGGTCCTGCAAGGAACTCAGGTGGCAACCGGAGGGTGCAGTTGTTGTTCCGGAGATTGCGCATCAGCAGCTAGTTGCGCTACCCCTTTGGATTTTGCGGATTTAACCCATCAAATGATGGGAGAACTCAAAGAGGTTTATGGAGATAAAGTGGAAGTCAAATATGTGGATGTTGATGAGGTGGGACTCGATAATTATCCGGTTATGAAGCAAGTCCTGCAAATGGGATATCCTTATCCGGTAACTCTTATCAACGGTCAGCCCAAGTTTGCAGGTGGGATCATGGTAACTGAAGTGAAGCAGTTTATTGATGATACACTGCAGGAGAATAAGAACTAAATCCAGGTTATAAAAAACACTTTCCTTGGGAATGGGGGAAAGCACTTATCTGCGTTAAAACCCGCTAGATTTAGGGCAGGATCTGATAAAATCCGAGGACTCTCAGCGGGTTTGTTCCGAACTTTGTGTAAAGTCCAAATCGATGCAGAATAAGGCGGTAATTTTAAGGGGTCAGCTGGCCGGCAAAGTCAACTGACCCCTTTAGAATTGCATGCCTGTGGAATGTCCGATGTCAATCCTAACTGGGAATAAATTCGGCCTCAATCCTGTCGGCGGCCGGTCCATTTCTTGGTGATGTCGATCATAGCCAGGTATAGCATTTTGAAGAGGCTGTCATCGGTAGGAAAACGGATTTGCTTTTGGTAACTTTGCGGAGCTGGCGGTTGAATCCTTCAATGACATTGGTGGTATAAATCAGTTTTCTGACTTTTCTGGGCGCTTGAATCCATACGTTCAATGTAATCGTTTATCATATGCATTTCATGGTGCTATTCTGCTCATGTTCATTTCCATGCCGAAGAGGTCCCCCTATTTGGGCCAACCTCTATAGGTGCTCGTTTACCCGCATAAAACACGCTGGTATTTCCTGTATACTGTAAGAAATCAGGTTATTGGTGTGTCTTATAATATAGATGCATCTACCAAAGGAAGTGATTGAGCTGCGCCAGGGAGATAAGCAAAGGGATGCGGAAAATTTTTTTAACGCTGAATATACCGCACTATACCGTTATGCGGTCTATCTGGTTAAGGATGCGGATACGGCCCAGGATTTATGCCAGGAGGTATTCTTGCGCTGGTTCAATCTTCCCAGTCCCCAGGATATTGATTTGCCCCGTGCCTGGCTTAAAAAGGTGTTGAGCAATTTAGCTTTTAATCATCTGCGTCATCAGAAGATACGTTTCAGATGGGAAACTGATACCGGCGACAGCGCGGTGCCCATTAGCGTTGATATGAAGAAGGATCTAACCCGTTTGGAGGTCGAGGATGCGCTTTCTTCTCTGGCATGGAAGGAGCAGGTGCTGTTGAAGATGAAGATGGCAGGTTTATCGTATGCAGAAATGGCCGAGGTTATGAAAGTCTCGGTAGGTTCAGTGGGAACCATGTTGCTCCGAGCAATGCAGAAGTTTAAAACCGCTTATGAAGGAAAGGAGGCAGGCAGGAATGAAATGTCCGGATAAAGGCCAACTGCTTCTATTTGTAGAGAAAGAGCTGTTACCTGAAGAGAATAAAAGAATCATATCTCACCTGGCTGTCTGCCCGCTCTGTTCCAGGGCCGCAGAGGAGGTACAGAATCATCTGGCCTTCACCACTGCAAAAATGAGTCTGCTCACTCCTCAGGGGTCGTCTTTAGAATTAGGCGAGCAGGAAAAGGTATGGAGCAAAATCAATCAGCAGATAAAGGCTGATAAAACTGGCAGAAGGAGGCTTAGTATCATGAGAATAAAGAAAATGGCGGCTGCGGCAGCTGTAGTAATGGCTTTGTTTATGGTAGGATCTATTCCCGGGGTGCAGACTGCCGCCGCTAATTTTTTACAGGTCTTCCGGGTACAAAAGGTTGATACGGTGATTTTTACCCCCGGCGACATGGCCAGCATTGAACAGGCGTTGAATCAGGGGAATGGAAGCTTGAACCTGGATAGCTTTGGGAAGATCGAGACTCTAGGCAAAGATGAAAGGATCAGCCTGCAGAAAAGTGATCTGGCCAACCTGGGCTTTACAGTAAAGATCCCTGCCGGGTTGCCGGAATCAGAAATCAACTACTCTCTGGAGAAGATACCGGTGGTGCAGATTACCCCCGATGTTAAAAAGTTTAATAGTTTTCTCCAGTCTCTGGGCAGCACCAACATGTTGCCTGAAACCCTGGATGGTCGAACATTTAGCATTAAAATGGGGGATACTTTGGAAATTGATTGCCAGGATTTCTTGCTGTACCAGGGGAAAGCTCCGCAGTTGGAAGTGCCTGCGGGGGTGGAGGTAAAGGAGGTTGCCCGTACCCTGGTATCCCTGCCTATCTGGCCGGACAACATTCAACGGCAATTGGAAGCGATAAACGATTGGGAACATACCCTGGTAATACCGGGCGAAAATTCACAAAAGGTCAGTATAAATGATCGGGATGGCATCCTGTTAAGTGAAAACGGTAATCAGGTTTTGATCTGGCAGGACAATGGAGTGCTCTATGTCCTGCAGAACAAGACGGGTCATAATAGTGATCTAATGGTAATTGCCAAATCGTTGAGGTAAAGATATGTTAATGTCGACCCTGGAACTGACAAAGACATACGGCGATAATCGGGCCTGTGACAGGATCTGCCTTTCCCTGGAGGAGGGGCAGGTCTTTGGCCTGCTAGGGCCCAATGGAGCAGGTAAAAGTACCCTGGTAAAAATGCTGTTGGGCTTGGTATGGCCTAGCTCAGGGCAGGCACTTATTAAGGGGCGCCCGGTTGATAATCCGGATATTAAAAAGACGATCGGATATTTGCCGGAATTGTTTCGCCTTTATGAATGGCTGAGTGCCAGGGACTTATTAGCTTTTTATGCTCGCAGTTACGGCCTGGCCCATCGCGAACAACCAGCGGCGATTGCCGAAGCGCTGGAGCTGGTAGGACTCCGGGGCCGGGAAAACGAGAAGATCCGGGCTTATTCCAAGGGTATGCAGCAGCGCCTGGCTCTGGCTGGAGCTATTTTACACCATCCTGACCTGCTTTTCCTGGATGAGCCTACGTCGGCTCTTGATCCCATTGGCCGCCGCGATATACGTGATCTGATCAGTGTGCTGAAAGATCGTGGTACTACCATTTTTTTAAATAGTCATCTTCTCAGTGAGGTGGAAATGACCTGCACTCATCTGGGATTTATCAGCCGGGGTAAGCTAATTGCCCAGGGTGAAATGAGCGATTTCCTCCAGGATAGCCATGAATTGAGCATTGAAATGGAAGACTTTGATCCTGAACTTCTGGCGGGGTGGAATTACGAGCAGCATGTTGTGGAATTATCTGCGGAAAAAATTATACTCACAGTGGAGAACAAAGAAGAGATACCGGCTATAATTAGCTCCCTGGTTCATTGCGGAGTTCGTATTTACCGGGTAGATGCGAAAAGCCGGGGACTGGAAGAAGTGTTTTTGGATTTGATAGAGTACAGAGGGGAGACCGATTCTATCAATGCTTAATATCGTACGCCTGACATTAAAAGAAATAATGAATAAGCATATTTTGTATCTGGGCCTGGTATTCTCCATAGTGTTTCTGGCTGTTTACGCTCTGGGGCTGCATAATATTGCCGAAGCCCAGATGCTCAGTGGAAACCAGTTCTGGTTCAGGAATCAGGCCGGATATCAGCTATTAACCCTGGGCTGGTACGTCTCTACTTTTCTAGTGGGAGCCCTGGCTGTTATGATGGGAGCAGGCAGCATTTCCCGCGAGATTGAAAGTGGTACCATTCTAAGTCTGGCTTCCCGCCCCTTTTCCCGTTCTGATATCCTGATGGGGAAGTTTATGGCTTATTCAATGGTTACCGCCCTTTACAGCGGTATTATGGCCGCAGCCATCACAACCCTGGCAAGCCACTATTTTCAGCTGATGATTAATCCCCGCGCTATGATTACCGGCATCCTAATTTTTATGCTTTTTCCCATGGTTCTGCTGGCTATTGCCCACCTCGCCTCGGTTATCACAACTACTCTGACTGCCGGAATTGTTTCCTTTATGCTTTTTATCATAGCTATTACCGGTGGGTTCATGGAACAGATAGGAGCAGTATTGGGTAACCGCTCTCTGGTTAATACCGGAGTTGTGGCCAGCTTGATTATGCCCTGTGATGCCATTTACCGGATGGCAGTTAAAAAAGCCGTCGGTATGCTGGGGACAGGTTATATTACTGACTTTGGGCCTTTTGGAGTTGCATCCGCACCCAGTATATGGATGTTAGTCTATGCCCTGGCCTACACGTTTATAATAATTTTCCTGGCGATGCACTATTTTAATAAAAGGGATTTGTAGAGAGAAAAGGGCGAAAGCGGGGTCAGGCTTGACTTATTTTCCGAATAAGTCAAGCCTGACCCCGCTTTCGCCCGCCTTCGCCTATAAAAGATGAATGAATCGAAACTAACTGAATTTTGGAAAATTATGAGATAATATTGCTTAATATACAGTTAGAGCAAAATACTAAGACTATGGTAGAATATGAAGAAGCAGAAAGGGATTTGATATCTTCTATATGGGTAAATTTAGTAGAAGCGGGAGATTTAATTGTGGAAAATATTAAGACCATGTTAGAAGAAATAAGGTCGGAAAAGCAGGCGCATTTAAGATCAGGTAAGGCTATGCAGGCACTTAATGAAATTTCCGATTACAAACTCCTGGCCGACGCTTTGCTGGATAGTGAAGCCAAATTCAAGGGGCTGGCCGAATCTGCTCCTATTTTGATATTTATTTATCAGGGGAGTAAGCTCCTCTATGTAAATCCCGAATTCACCAAAACCACTGGTTATAGCGAGGAAGAATGCTTGCAAATGAGTTTCTGGGATGTTGTTCACCAGGATCACCGGGCGCTGACTAAGGACAGGGGGTTCGCCCGTCAGAGGGGCGAGGATGTTCCCAACAGATACGAAATTAAGCTTGTTAATCGAAGTGGAAGAACGCTCTGGATGGACTTATATGCCAATAGGATAGAATATAAAGGACAACCGGCAGTTGTCGGCCTGTTATATGACATCGACGAACATAAAAGGTTTGCGGCAGCCCTGCACCAGTCAGAGGTTTTGTACCGCACCATTTTTGAAACAACCGGTACAGCTATGATGATATTTGACGAAGATATGCTCGTATGTTTAGTTAACTCGGAATTCGAAAGGCTTTCCGGCTATTATAAAGATGAGATTCAGGGTAAAAAAAGCTGGCCGGAATTTGTTAATCCTGAGCATGCCATAAGAATGAAAGAGTATCACCGCTTAAGGAGAATTGACAATCGTTTGGCTCCGGCGTCATATGAATTCAAATTGCTAGATAGGAATAGCATCCTGAAGGATGTTTTTATCACCGTTAATATTATCCCCGGCACTACTGATTCGGTATGCTCTTTTATGGATATTACCGAACGTAAGAAAGCTGAAGAACAGGTAAAGTATCTGAGCTTTCATGACAAAATGACCGGTCTGTATAACCGGGCCTTTTTTGAGGAAGAGATTCTCCGGCTGGATACAGCCCGTCAACTGCCCATAAGTCTTATTATCGGGGATGTTAATGGTTTGAAGCTGATAAATGACGCTTTTGGTCATGATAATGGCGATAAACTGCTGATTAAAGTCGCCGAAATACTGAAACAGTCCTGCCGTGAAGAGGATATTATTGCACGCTGGGGAGGAGATGAATTCATTATACTCCTGCCCTGTACTGATCATAAAACTGCCCGTGATGTTTATGAACGGATAAGAAAGACTGCTGCGAAGACCAGCGATTTTGCTATACCCATAAGCATTTCTTTGGGGCAGGCAACTAAAACCCATGCGAATCAAGATATTCAGCATATTATAATTCAAGCTGAGGACAAAATGTACCGCAACAAACTTTTGGAGAATAAGAGTGCCCGCAGTACTTTTGTTACATCACTGGAAAGGACTCTGTGGGAGAAAAGTCACGAAACCAATGAACATTGCCAGCGATTGGTGGTAATGGCTGAACGGATGGGAATAGAAATTGATTTGCCGACTGGGGAATTGGATAACTTAAAGCTGCTGGCTACTTTGCACGATTTGGGTAAAATAGCTATACCCAATGAAATTTTGGATAAAGCGGAAGCCCTAACTTCAAATGATTGGGAGATAATTAAGAAACACCCCGAAACCGGTTATCGCATTGCCCTTACTATGCCGGAACTGGCACCTATTGCTGAAGCCATACTCGCCCACCATGAACGCTGGGACGGGTTCGGTTATCCGCTAGGATTAAAGTCGGAGGATATTCCTCTGATCGCACGAATCCTGGCGATTGTGGATGCCTATGATGTTATGATTCAAGGCCGCATCTATAAAAAAGCCCGCAGTAAGGAAGAGGCGATAGAGGAAATCCGAAAATGCGCTGAAACTCAATTTGATCCGGAATTAGCGCAAGTATTCATAGAGTTTATGTGCAAGCCGCAGATACTGGACCACATTAATTGATTCATCAGTAATTCGTTTTTTAGAGAGGTAGAATGATGGGTAAAGTTGCGGGAAGCGGCTGTAAAACACCTGGCCCGGAAGGGAATATGGCATCGCTGCCGGATATTGAACGCAGCATTATTACCAAGTATAGGAAGCAATTGCGCTCCAAATTTATCAAGGCCATCAAAGAATTCAATTTGATTGAAGATGGAGACAGAATAGCGGTGGCTGTTTCAGGGGGTAAGGACAGTACCCTGATGGCCAAACTCTTTCAAGAGCTGCACTGCCATGGCAAGAATAATTTCGAGCTGGAGTTTATTGTTATGGATCCGGGTTATCATGATAATATCCGGCAACTACTAATAGACAACTGCCGGCAATTGAATATTCCTATTAATATATTTGAGTCCAACATATTTAATATAGTTGATCATATAGCTCCGGATTACCCCTGCTATATGTGTGCCAAGATGCGGCGCGGCGCGCTGTATTCCAAAGCGCAGGAATTAGGCTGCAATAAACTGGCGCTGGGGCATCATTTTAATGATGTTATTGAAACCACACTCCTGAACATGTTCTATGCGGGCTGCGTCAAGACAATGCTGCCCAAATTGAAGTCTGCTAACTTCCCGGGCTTGGAATTAATCCGGCCCCTTTATTATGTTGAGGAAAAGTATATCGAAAACTTTACCCGTGAAAACGGGATATGGCCTTTAAATTGTGCCTGTATGGTGGCCGCCGAAAAGACCGCTAATAAACGTTATGAGATCAAGGAATTGATTCAGGACTTGAAGAAAAAGTTTAAAAATGTGGATAGGCTTATTATGAGCAGCACCCAGAACATCAACATGGACTGCGTTTTAGGCTGGCAAAAGGATGGCCGGAGGCACTCATATTTAGAATTTTACGACGAGGATTAATTAAACACCAGAGCGGGCACGGTCTGAATCCCCCTTTTACAGGGGGATTTAGTGCCGGTGTTAATCCAGCAGGTCGAGAAGCCTCTCAAAACCTTCGCTGTCTCCCATTTCAGCCGCCACAGGACGTTTAAATACCAGGCAATCACGCGCCCGTTTGTCCTTCATCGTTTTGAAGGTTACTATCGCTTGCGAAAGGACCAGTTTTTGGTTGGTCTTGTCTTCGTAGGCATAGTCACGCTCCACTTTGGATATCTCATCCAGCTTGAAAGAGTAGACATCCATCTTACCGTCCTCATAGATTTGGCTCCAGATAAGCAACTGGCTCATCAAGAATATATTTTCCTCAGTAAAAAGTTTGTTGGCCCACTGATTGCCCCCACGGTAATATCTATACCATGCTCTAAGTTCACCCGAGCGTATAAGGCGTTCACGCAGCGGGGGAAAGGTAACTTCACTCTTATAAAGCTGAGATTTAATCAGTTCCAATTGTTCTTCCATAATAACCTCCGCACTTTTATTTCAGTCTAGCATATAGTCTTAACACGGGCAAATGCCGGTGGAATTTAAGAAACGGCTTATAGTAACTCTTCTACTAAGTAAACGAATAAAATCGATAATCTTTCAACCGGCAAAGGGATATATGGCGGCCCGTTACAATATTATTTTAATAAATATCGAAAATGCTTCTTTAACATAGTAACGCTAATATTTAAGGGTGGAGAGCAATGGGAACTATTATTAAAAAGGGAGAACGGGTTGTTGAACCCGTTCAATATGACCCCTTGCAAGAAAGCGCTGATCGTCAGCTTCCTCAGAACATCGAGCTGGTAATGGATGTAATTCTGGATGTGACTGTTGAGTTAGGCAAAACCCACAAGAGTATTAAAGGAATTTTAGAATTAACGCATGGTTCAATTATCCAATTGAATAACATGGCTGGAGACCCCGTTGACCTTATGGTAAACGGGAAACTAATTGCGAAGGGAGAAATTGTTGTGATCGATGAATCATATGGCATTCGCATAACAACCATTTTAAGTCCAATAGAACGCGTGAATAAACTCCGATGAATTTTTCGAAATGGCACTCTAATAGTATCATTATTGTGGCTGGACGCAGAGCGCAAACCCATTGCACTGGCTTTCGGGTACACGTTTTTGGTTTCGATGCTGATTGAGGTGTGCTATTTACAAAGTATAAAATAACCCGGTATTAAAGCGGACCAGTAGTAAATACTATTCTTAATATAACAGCGGAGGGATGAGTGTGGAGAATACTCATAATTTCTGGTTGCCTAAAACAAACCTCATCGGTGTGGGAGCCATTAAGGATCTGTCCAATGAATTATTGGCCTGGAAGCTCACCAAGGCCTTAATAGTGACCGACAAAAACATAATCAGCCTTGGCTATGTAGAAACCGTTGAAAAGATTTTGCAGAGCCTTTTTATATTTCATGATATTTTTGACGGGGTGCAACATCCCAACCCCACCGTATCCTTTGTGGAGGACGGTCTGGCCTGCTGCGACAACAGTCTGCTGGAGATTAAAAAAGATTATGATTTGATCATTTCCATAGGCGGCGGAAGCAATCATGATTGTGCCAAAGCTATAGCAACAGTGTTAACCAATGGAGGTTCCATAATTGACTATGAAGGCTGGAATAAAGTTGCCAAACCGCCCGTTCCCCAAATAACCATTAATACCACTGCCGGATCAGGCGCTGAAACCAGCATGAGTGCAGTTATCGCCGATGAGACCAGGAAGGTTAAAATGGTTATTTCTTCCCCGCGGATGACTCCTTTACTATCTGTAAATGATCCCCTGTTTATGGCGACCATGTCCCAGGAAGTAACTGCCAGTTCAGGAATAGACGTCGCCTCACACGCCCTGGAGGCTTATGTGTCAACTGAGGCCTCACCGATTAGCGATAATCTTGCCCTGGGTGCTTTAGAGATGGTTTTTGATTATCTCCCCCGTGCCTATGATAATGGTAATGATATGGAAGCTCGCGAAAAAATGATGTTTGCCAATATTATGGCGGCGATGGCGTTTAACAGTGCCGGTTTAGGGTACGCCCACGCTCTATCCCATCAATTAGGCGGTTTTTATAAGACTACCCACGGAAATATTATGGCTATACTGCTTCCCCATGTTTTAGAATTTAACGCCCCTTCCATATCTGATGAGCGCATAAGCAAAATATGCGAGGCTATTCATGTAAAAGCGACCGGTAAAGCTAAGGGTATAGATCTGATCGCGAAAGGAATTATGGATTTAAGTTCTCATTTAGGTATTCCAGGAAGTCTGAAGGACATAGGAATGGAATCAGGAGATATTGAGGAGCTTTCCAGGAATGCGTTAAAAGATATAATCAGTCTGACAAATCCGCGCAAAGGAACCCTGCAAGATGTCATGGATATTTATAAAGCAGCGTTTTGAACTATTCTGGTTGTTCATCATCCCGCGGTACAGGTTTCCGAGCCGGCTGCAGGTTATACGAAGAGACTTTGCGGTCAGCCCACGCATTTTCTTGCCACATTTGATATAGATACAATAAAACGGCCAGCCCGGTAACAATAAGAAATACGTTAAATCTGCTCGTATATAGGTCTTTGATTTCCCGGTTGGCCAGCCAGGGAGTAAAAAGAAAACCAAATCCCAGGTTGAAAACAGTGTCCGCAGCAGCATATATCCAGAACCTATTATATGTGAACTTGAAGATCCACATGGCAACTACCGGAGCCAGGCCATAGACATATGACAGGGTATGATTCAGAGGGTAGGTAGTCTCGCGAATGCTCCAAAGATTTAAGGTAATCCCGGCCTCGATTGTAATTGACGTAACCACCATGGTAAAAAGAGCTAAAGGCATAAAACGCCTGATTTCCTCTTTGCTCATAAAGATGAGGCTAAACCAGGGCACGATCAGCACGGACCATACTATTATTTGATTGCTCATATAATCTTCCTCTGCCTTTTTGGTTATTATTATCTTTTATCTCCGGCTTAATACTATATATGCTTTTCTAAACTAATCTTCTTGGGGATCCCGTTCATAGTATGCGTCCGCAGTTTCTGTTGCCCTACGGTGCTCATAATAACCATACCCGGCTATATCAAATCCGGTATTAAATGCCCTGCCCGGGCTAACCACATCCTCTTCAGCGGGGCGGCGATAATGCTCCGAGTGGTTGCGTGAACAGGCGGCGCATAGGGTGGTGTTCGCCAGGCGCTGCAGCCGGGCTGGTTCTATCTGCTGTCCGCATTGATCGCATATGCCATAGGTGCCGTTCTGATAATGAGATAAGGCGTCATCAACCTTTTTCATTTCAAATTCAAGCATTTCCAGGAGACCGACTTCCTTCTCCCGTTCAAAAGTGTCGCTAGCCAGGTCTCCAGGATGCTGATCATAGGAAGAGAGTTCATCGGTCGCTTCAGATAACGGCGTTTGCAGGATTTCTCTCTTGCGGTTAATCTGCTGCCGGATATCTTCTTTTCGAGATAACAAAGCCTCGTAATAATCCTGCTGATTCATAAGTGCATCCTCGCTTTCAAGTTTTATTGCATACCTTTCCCCATCCTTATTTATTATTCCAGGTTGACCTGCTTCCATACGCTGAATTAAATCTTCTCGCCTTCCATATCTGAGGAGATGCACCATTGTACCCGGCATCCAACTGCAAATAATACAACATTCACCATTAACTGCCAGTAGGCATATTTTATAGTAAGAACCTAGTACTCTGTTAAGCCTAAAACTTTAATTCCTGACGGCCATGGATGGACTAGTGTCGCGGTGCCAAGGATGGCAAGGAGCGACCGCCTTGCCCTGCAATAATTTTTCTCGGTGGATAAAATAAACTTTTAGACTTAACAGAGTACTAGAGAAAGAGGCGATTTTATGTCTGAGTACAATGAAAATGAGTGGTATTTAAAACCACCGGGGATAATTGCCGGAAGTAAGATGGATCAAGAGATTACAGAACTATTGAGGAAGGATTCACTGGAGGAAAAAGCCCGGGAAAAAGATATTCCGCAGGGAAAAAACGGCGACAATAGACATTATAAATCCTATCATATGCCGCTGGCTTATGTTGCAAATTTTATCGATAATACTGTTTCGGTGGTAGAGATACGGACCGGACGGAAGGTAACTGATATACCAGTTGGTAGCTGTCCTTATGGCATCGATATAAGTCCCAATCGGAAATATGTCTATGCAGCCAATATGGATGATGCAACTCTTTCTGTTATCTCGACTCGCAAGAACCGGGTGGTTAATACCGTTGATTTGAATAAAACGCCGTTCTCAGCTGATAGTCCGATTGGGGTTAAGGTCTCGAACAATGGGAAATATATTTATGTGGCAGGTTTTGGCAGCAACAATTTATTAGTAGTAAGCGCTCATCTCCAACAAGTGGTGGCCGAGGTTCCCTTTCCAGAGGGAACGGCTCCCTACGATTTGGATATTACGGCTGACGGCCAGCTGGCCTATATAACGCTTTTATTTGTTGGAAAGGTTGCCGTAGTGGACCTTAAGGTGAATCTGCCCGTAAAGCTTATAGATGTCGAGAAATGGCCAATTGGAGTATCTATTGCCAGGAGAAGATCCCTGGCTATGGTAGCAAATCAAGAGAGTAAGAGCCTTAGCGCTATCAACACTGCCATGGCTGAAGCTTCTCCCAATGCTATTGACGTAAACGGTCCTGGCGATGTGGTTTTGTCTTCCCGGGGGAATATCGCTTATGTCAGCAATTGGGATGATAGTAATATAGGGATTATAGATGTTTTTCTCCATCAACAAATAGGAAATATCCCGGTTGACGATCGTCCTGACAGGCTTGCCTTAACAGCCGATGATAGATTTCTGGTAGTTTCTAATAAATTAAGCAATACGGTATCAATAATAGATACCAGGCTACGAGAGGTTACAGCCACGGCGACTGCGGGATATCATCCAGCGTTTATCGCAATATTAAACCAATGTCGTTAGCCAAAGGATGTTTCTCATAAACCAGGAGATTGAAACAACTGCCAACCTATATTAGGGGCTGCCCAGATTCGGTTTTGGGTTAGCCCCTCTTTATAATTTTGGAGGAAGGTTATCCAGGTTCGTTTATATTTTCTTATCCTTCTTAGATTTGTACATTAGCTCGTCGACGTATTTGATGTATTCATCAATATTCATGCGAGTATCAAAGTTATATAATTCATAGCCATAGCTGAAAACCAATTCATATGGAGGGCTTTTAGTTTTATTATGAATGTCAAGAGCTTGCGATATTCTGCTCATCAATGCCTCAATTTCTTCCCTGGATTCTGCATTAAGATACAACACAAATTCATCTCCCCCATACCGGGCAATAAAATCTCCTTTGCGCAAAATGTTGTTTATTATCTGAACCACAATCATTAAGGCTTTGTCTCCCTCAAGATGTCCATACGTATCATTGATTTTCTTAAAGTTATCCATGTCAATAAACACGATAGCGAAATTTTTGGAGTTGTTTTGTCCAATCCTGTTATTCAAAAAGCTGTAGAATGTATCCCGCGTCCATGCCCCTGTTAACGGGTCTATTTGAATCATTTGCTGCTGCAGATACAGATATATAAATATTAATGAAAAAGCTATGGTACTCCATATGAGGAGAAAGCCATAATGCAGTGTTTGTATTATTCCCCCTGCGACAGGAAATACAGCAAATAAAAGCAGAGGGAAAAATTCGACTCTATTGGTTTTATCTCTGTTTATATAAATAAAGGAAAAGCTCAGCAGAAGATAAAAATAGGCTATCGTTGCCGGTAAAAAGAACAAGAAACCGCGCTGGTATATGTTGTTTGCGGAAATACTAAATACATAGTATAAGAAAGGACTTGCAAACACCGCTAAGCTGTTTATGATCATGGGAAATATTAATATCAAATTATAACTCCGTTGGATCTTGCTGTTGCCGCTTACCCATAAATAAGCAAATAAAAACCATAGATACGTTATAAGCGGACCTAATATAAACAATATAATATGCAAAAATTCTGTTATTGGAATCAGCCATATATAAGGCTGCCGGTTAATTATGCAAGTTAATGTTTCCGTGATTAGTTCGATGGTGTTTAATAAAAACATCAGAAAGAAGACCCGAATCTTGGGATCGGTTTTATCGATTCGCTTGGATATGTATATTAAAAATATTATAGAGACAATGATCGCTACAATATTATTATCAATTCTCAAAGCCAAATCCATTAATAAAACCTCCGAAAATAATAAAAATACTAATCGAACCAAGCATTTTAAAATAAGAATGTCCTCAGGCAAATGCTAAAGGAACAATTGTTTTACTTTATTCTATATTATCTGGCAACGAAAGAAAAAGTTTATGATCAATTACGGGTAATTATTAAAGCATTTTAAGTTTGCAGCACAAACCCAGTAAAGTATGTATGGTCTCTTGACTTCATGGCAGTGTAAGTGTCGACAAAGCAGTATTGAGTCGTTTAGTTTAAATGTTAGCATTGACAATCTTCTCCGTTTGGGTTATTTTTAAAGCGTCTTTTAATAAATCTTAAAGTAAGGGATGAATGTATGTCCGGGGTAGTTCATAACTAACCATAACTTGATATGGACCTTGATCCGTGATCAGATGTACCATGATGGTGCTGTATGGTTTTGCGCGGATGAAGGAGTATGAACACTGGCGGCAATTAATAAGATAGTTATAATGAGTGCCGTGCTCTGCACGGTATTTTTGTGGGATATAACAATTGTTAGCTTTTAGGGCTGCGAAGGAGCCACCGTGTTCTTTCACAGCCCTTATTTTTATGATAATAGGAGTGAATAAATTGAATCAATATACGATGAATATCCTTGAGTTCAATAAGGTGATTGAGGAAATAAAGCAATATACATTGACCGAAAAGGCCGGGCAGAAGATTGCTGAACTTCATCCGAGCAAGGATATAGACATTATAAACATCTGGATGACTGAGACTACTGAGGCTGCTGCGATGCTGGCTGTCAATTCAAGTATACCCCTGGTTTCCATGGAAGGCATAGAAGCCAGCATTGTCAAAGCAGAGAAGGAAATGATCCTTGCCCCCCAGGAACTAAGCTCCTGTCAGAACTTGCTGGAGGGTGTGAAGCGTATCAGAAAATACATGGATGGCATGCGGTCGATTGGCTCCAGGATTGCTGCTTATGCCTGGTCCATGTATGAACTAAAAGAGCTGGGAAAGGATATTCAGCGCTGTATAGTCAATGGCCGGGTTGATGACCGGGCCACTAGTGAGCTGGCTCGAATTCGCAAAAGGATTTTGATTGTGGAGGATCGGATTAAGCAAAAATTAAACGAAATTATTCGTTCCCCTTCCTATAAGGATATGCTGCAGGATTCCATTGTTAGCAGCAGAAGCGGCCGATATGTGGTGCCCGTTCGGCGTCAGGATATGAAGCATTTTCCCGGTCAAGTACTGGATATATCCTCCACCGGTTCAACGGTGTTCATGGAGCCGGCTGTAATCACGAAGCTGCAGGAAGAATTGAATCTGTTGCAAATGGAGGAAAACAATGAAGTATACCGGATATTAGCTGATCTATCAGGGCAGGTAGCGGAGCATCGCCGGGAGCTTTCAATCAATATGGAGGCGATGGTCCATTATGATTTTATATTCGCCAAGGCTAAATATAGCCGTAGTATGGATATGAAGGCAGTTAGTCTGAATAGTTCTAATGATATTAAGATTCGTCAAGGCCGTCATCCTCTGTTAGGTCAGACTGCAGTTCCTCTTGATTTTAGTATAGGTCAGGATTACCGGGCCTTGGTAATCACTGGTCCCAATACCGGAGGGAAAACCGTCGCTTTGAAAACGGTCGGCTTATTGACCTTGATGGTGCAGAGCGGTCTCCATGTGCCGGTAGCAGAAGGCAGCGAGTTTGCCATTTTTTCTGAAATACTTGCCGATATCGGCGATGGACAGAGCATTGAGCAGTCCCTAAGTACGTTTTCATCGCATGTGAAAAACATCCAAATGATTATTAAGACTTGCGGCTCTTCCACCCTGGTGATTATGGATGAGCTGGGTGCAGGCACAGACCCGGGGGAAGGGCGTGGCTTTGCAATTGCGGTGCTGGAGGAGATTTTTAATAAGGGAACCACTATTGTAGCGACCACCCACTTTGGAGAGATAAAAGAATATGCTCTGAATACGCCAGGTTTTGAAAATGGGTGTATGGCTTTTGATATTAGAAGCCTCCGCCCGCTATATCAACTGCACATCGGCAACTGGGGGGACAGCAATGCCTTTCTTATTGCACTGAGGTTAGGGATGGACCGGCATATTATAGAGAGGGCACATGAAATTACCTACGGAGAGAGAATCACCTATGAAGACGATTATGAGCAATATGTGGACAGTATCGTAGATCATAAGGATATTCAGGTACAGTTGGAAGACAAACACCGGCTGGAAGAACGCCAAAAGGAAAAGGAGAAGCGCGAACGGGGCGAACGTTATGTCAAGAAAGATCTTAAACTGGGGGATCGCGTCTATATCAGCACAATGCAGCGTACCGGCATTGTATGTGAGGAACAAAATGGGCGGGGGGATCTGGTGGTGTTGGTAATGGGCAAAAAATATGTTATCAACAACAAACGTCTGACTCTCCATATAGACCGGGAGGACCTGTATCCTGAAAACTATGATATGGATATTATTTTTGAAACCAAAGAGAACCGTAAAAAACGAAAAATTATGAGCAAGCGGCATGTGGAGGGCCTGGTTATCGAGAAGGGCAATGAGAGCAAGGATTAAGAAAACGTCATTTTCATAATCCTTGCCACAGTATTGAAGCCATACGTACTTTGAGGCAACGTATGGCTTCAAAATTTTGCGATGATCTTGGCCCGGCCAAAATCGCACTTCTTTATCGTAGGTTTAATCGCATCTCTAAAAAAACAAATTCTCCCAGTCTTTATTTGATATTAAGCTTGCCAAATTATACAATTAGTATCGAGCTTGGATTATCTCATCCGAGTTAAGGACGGATTTAGGATTAACCAGGAGGTTTACCATGAAGCGCTTTAATTATAAAAAGAGAGCAAAAACAACCGGCCGGGCACAGCAGACGCCGCTGCCAGTATCGGAACCGGCTGAATTAATGGTATTTTTAATGGAGAAAATGCCCGGTCAGGCGCGTAATAATATTAAATCTTTATTAACCCACCGACAAGTGCTGGTAGATGGGGAGGTTGTTACCCAGTATAATCATTTGCTGAGGGCAGGGCAGGAAGTTGTTGTCAACTGGTCGCTGGTAAGGGATGAAGAACAGGGCAAGGGTTTGAAGATCATATATGAAGACTCTGAACTCATTGTTATCGATAAGCCGGCGGGACTGCTATCCATCGCTTCTGATAATGAAAAATGGAATACAGCTTATCATGAGTTGACGGATTATGTCCGTAGAGATAATCCGGAAAATAGAATATTTATTGTCCACCGCCTGGATAGAGAAACTTCAGGGGTAATGCTATTTGCTAAAAATGAAGAAGTAAAACACTTGTTTCAGGATTCCTGGAAGGAAACCATGGTGGATCGTGCTTATATAGCGGTAGTTGAAGGAATGGTGAAAAAGAAGGAAGAAACGGTGAAGTCCTGGTTATTAGAGACTAAGACCAAGTTGATGTACTCCAGTTCCAAACCGGGAGAAGGCGTGGAAGCGATAACCCATTATAGAGTGCTGCAAGCTGCGCCAAAATACTCTCTGCTGGAAATCCGTCTTGAAACCGGGAGAAAGAATCAAATACGCGTTCATATGAAAGATATCGGGCACAGTATAATCGGTGATAAAAAGTACGGCTCAACTACCAACCCAATAAGGCGTTTAGGTCTGCATGCTCATATTCTAGCTTTCCGGCATCCTGTAAATGGTGAATTGATGCGCTTTGAAACCGAGGTGCCCAAACAGTTTTCACGCCTATTTAAATAAAAAGGAGATAGTTTATGGACAAGTATATGCGGGAGATATCAGATAAGGTTCATAATAATATCAGATTATCTAAAGCTGATGGCATCTATTTGTACAATTCCAGTGACTTGCTGACTATCGGGGAATTAGCATTACATAGAAAGATGGATAAGTCTGGCAGGCATATCTTCTTTAATGTCAATCAACATATTAATCTGACCAATGTTTGTGTTTCCCGGTGCAAATTCTGCGCTTTTGGGGTCGATAAGGATGTTAGCACTTCTTATTTGATGAGTCCTCAGGAAGCCTTTGATTATGGTTCACAGGCGGTCGATTATGGAATCACCGAGTTTCACATCGTTAGTTCGATGCACCCGGATATGCCCTTTGAATACTACGTTGAGGTGGTTCGAAGCTTGCACCGGGCGTATCCGCATATTCACATACAGGCTTTTACGGCGGTGGAGATATTCTACTTTTCCCAGATTTCAGGATTGTCCGTCCGGGAAGTCCTGCAGGTATTAAAGGAAGCAGGGTTAGGCTCGATGCCGGGTGGTGGTGCAGAAATATTGAATGATGAACTGCGCCGTAAATTATGCCCCAAGAAAGCGATGAGTCAGGAATGGCTGGGTGTTCATATGACGGCTCACCAGTTAGGTATTAAAACTAACTGTACCATGTTATATGGCCATATAGAATCATTTGAGGATCGGATCAATCACCTGATCACTTTGCGGGAATTGCAGGATACCGATCCCGGGTTCCAAGCCTTTATACCCTTGCCATTCTTGCCGGAAAATACTCATCTGCATGACTTAAAACGTACCTCTGCGGTCGATGATATAAAAACACTGGCAATTTCCAGATTAATGCTGGATAATATTGATCACATCAAAGCTTTCTGGGTTATGCTGGGAATTGATGTTGCCCAGATTGCGCTAAATTTTGGGGCTGATGATTTTGACGGAACGGTTTTTGAAGAAAAGATCATGCATGCCGCCGGAGCAAGAACTGGAACCGCCATTAGTAAAGAAGATATAATTGGCTTGATTAAGGAATCGGGATTTATACCAACAGAGAGAGATACACTCTATAATATATTGCAGGTTTTTAATGGTTAATTTTTGTGAGGGGTGGTGCGATTATGAGACCTCGGGTAGGACATATTCAATTTATAAATTGTTTTCCTCTTTTTTACGGATTAATTGAAAAGAAATTTTTGCTGGAAGTAGACCTTATTAAGGGAAATCCCAGCGACCTGGACCGGATGTTGGCCGACAATCTGCTGGATCTGGCTCCTATACCATCAATCGCATATGCCCGCAATTATCGTAATTATGTAATAATGCCGGAAATATCGATAAGCTGCGATGGTGATGTAAAAAGCATCTACCTTATTTCTAAAGTACCTATTGAGCAATTGGGCGGAAAGAAAATTGCACTTACTAATATCTCGGCTACGTCTCAGGCTTTAACGCGTATTATTATGGCTAAACATTATGGTATTACTCCTGAATATTTTGCATCGGCCCCGGAACTGGGAGCAATGTTAATGGAGGCTGATGCTGCTTTACTTATTGGTGATGACGCCCTGCGGGCCAAGTATAACCAGGATCCTCGTCTATATGTGTATGATTTGGGAAACGAATGGAAGAATATGACCGGACTGCCTATGGTATTTGCGGTGTGGGCTATACGCAGGGATTTCGCAGAGAAAAATCTGGAGCAAGTCAAAATTATTAAGGATACATTTGTCGATTGCATGAATTACAGTCTGGAACACATTGAAGACGTTGCTCGCAAGGCTGCGCAATGGGAGGAGTTCTCCGACGCTTATCTGGTGGATTACTTCACTTGCCTGCGTTTTAATTTTGATGAGAGAAAGCAGGAAGGCCTGGTCGAATACTATAAACAGGCTCAGCAACTGGGACTGATAGAAGAAGTACCCCCGCTTGCTATTCTGGATATATAGATTAGGATGGATATTTTGAACACCAGGCAATTTTTACATGAGATTATAGCCGGAAAACGCATGAACGAGGATGATTTCAAAACCCTTTATGAACACGGGGATTTGCTGGATATTGCCCGGGCTGCCACCGAGGTGCGCGATCGGAGATTTCCGGATAACATTATCAGCTTTGTGATAGACCGAAACATAAATTATACCAATGTGTGTTCCTGTGCCTGCAAATTCTGTGCATTCTACCGCAAACCGGATGACGCAGATGCTTATGTAATAGATCAATCGGTCCTTTTTGCCAAAATTGAAGAAGCTGTTGAGCTTGGGGCCACCCAATTGATGATCCAGGGTGGTCTTAACGAAGCCCTTAATATCGGGTTTTATGAAGATATGTTCAGCAGTATTAAATCAAGATATGATTTGACCATTCATTCGCTAACTGCGCCGGAAATCGTATTTATTGCCCGGAATTCCGGACTGTCTATTAGTGAAACCCTTTTGCGTTTGCAGGCTGCAGGACTGGACTCGCTTCCCGGGGGAGGGGCCGAGGTGCTCCATGATGAGGTTCGCGCGCAGATTAGTCCCAATAAGATTAATAGCGCTCAGTGGTTGGAAGTAATGAAAACCGCTCATAAAATCGGTATGCGCAGCACCGCTACAATGATGATGGGAAGCGTGGACACATTAGAACACCGTATTCATCATCTGCAAAAAGTTCGCGAGTTGCAGGATGCAACCGGGGGCTTTAGGGCGTTTATTGCCTGGTCATACCAGCCTGGGAATAATGAACTCCTGGGCAGGAAAATATCTTCCTGGCATTATTTGCGTTTTTTGGCCCTAGCCAGGTTATATCTGGACAATGTTGAACATATTCAGGGTTCATGGTTAACTCAGGGACAGAGAATAGGGCAGCTTACCTTATTATTTGGCGCGGATGACCTGGGGAGCATCATGATCGAAGAGAATGTGGTGCGTTCAGCAGGATTGGCCTTTAAAATGAAAAGAGAAGAAATGATAACTATGATAAAAGAGGCGGGTAAGATACCAGCTCAGAGAGACACTCAGTATAATATATTAAAAAATTATTAAACAGGGGGTATCGTCACCATGAACATCCCTCAATGTGATTTTGCCTTGATTGGCGGTTCCAGTACCCTCAGTGTAAATCTACCGGAAGAGATTAACCTTGATTATGTGGAGGTAAAAGAAACCGGTTTGGTTTTTGCGACCCCGTTTGGCCAGAGTCCGGAGTTTAAATCTATCCTATTAAAGACCGATGATGGAAACAGGCGAGTATTAAGCTGCCGGATGCACGGATGGAGAAGCGGAGTCAGCCGGGCTGACGCTTCTCGCCAGGTTTTCTGGGTGTTCAAAAATGCAGGCATAAAGAAGGTTTTGGCTGAAGGTGGGGTTGGGGCGATAAACCATCTGCTTAAGCCGCGGGATCTGGTAATACCGCATGATTATATTGACTTTTCAGTTCGCAAAGATGTAGGGCTGGGAGATCAACATTTGCTAATTATGCGGGATTCAATGTGCCCCATTATAAGGCGGGCATTGCTTAATGCAGGAGAAGATCAATGGCAGGGAAGAGTCTTTGACCGCAGTGTTTATGTAAATACTGATGGGCGGCATTTTGAAAGTCCTGCTGAAATCAACCTGTTTAAAATGGCCGGAGCGGATGTGGTTGGTCAGAGCCTTTGCCCCGAGGTTTATCTGGCGCGAGAGATCGGAGCATGCTATGCCGGTGTTTATTTGGTGGTAAACTATGCTGAAGGAATAATCAGTCCCTGGCAGCATGAAGAACTGGCCGAGATTTATTACAGTGAAGGCTGCGAACTGGGCAAGCTGCTGTTTGAAACCCTGCGTCGGCTTCCTATAGAACGAGAGTGTCAGTGTGCTGAACTCAGAAAAGAAACGTTGTTGAAGGATATTTATACATCAGCGACTTATCCTGAACCTGAACCGGAATGATGGGGACGAATATATGCAAATAGGGTTGGATATTCCCCCCAATGTAGGGGTTATCCTTAAGAAACTAAAAAACCATGGGCACAAGGCTTGTATCGTTGGCGGGGCGGTTCGCGACATGATAATGGGCAGATCGCCCCATGATTTTGATGTGATGAGCTCAGCTTCAGTCAGTGAGGTATTGAAACTTTTCGATAAAGTTCTGCCCATCGGGGAAGAGCATGGAACCGCAGTGGTGTTTTTGGATGGGGATAAAGTCGAGGTAACACTGTGCAAGACAGGTTATGAACCGGGGGATGACTGGCAGGCCCGTCTCCGGGAGGATTTACTGCACCGTGATTTCACCATCAATGCCATGGCTGTGGACGAGGAGGGGAGATTGGCGGATCCGTATGACGGACTGCAGGATATAAAAAAATGTATCATCCGCGCTCCTGAAGACCGTAACGAGGAGCGCATTCATGAGGACCCGCTGCGCATGCTGCGGGCTGTCCGTCTGGCGGCAGTCCTGGACTTCCAGCTTGATGAAAAGCTTAGTAGTTCAATAATACAATGTCTGCCCATGCTCACCAGTGTTTCAGTAGAGCGGATCCGAGAGGAACTCGTGGCCATATTGGTATCGGAGCGGCCGGGACAAGGGATCCGAATGCTGGTGGATACTGGTTTGATGAAGTATATCATCCCCGAATTGCTGGATACCGTTGGTTTTAATCAACACAATCCCTACCATATTTATAATGTTTTTGACCATACTCTGGCAGTAATTGAGAAGGTTCCGGCGTTTCTGGAGATCAGGCTGGCAGCTCTTTTTCACGACATAGCTAAACCGGCCACTTTTACCCTGGATGAAAAGGGGATAGGCCATTTCTATCAACACCAGCGGATTGGCGGTAATATGACTAAAATAATCCTCTCGCGTATGAAGTTCAGCGGAGATATTATTGAAAAAGTGAGTACCCTGGTGGGGGAGCATATGAGTTGGTTGGAAAAACCGACCCCGGAAGCGGTGAAAAGGCTGATTAACCGTGTGGGGGCGGAAAACCTGCCTGATCTGTTTACCCTGCAGAGAGCGGATTTATGCGGCAGCGCTCCACCTTATGACTTTTCATTTATAGATCAGACCCAGGAAATGGCCAATGAAATCCTGACCAGAAAAGAGGCCCTGACTGTTAAAGACCTGGCAGTGAACGGCCAGGATCTTATGGACATGGGCTATCTACCCGGAGAGAAATTAGGAAAGGCTCTTAACCGGTTGCTGGATATTGTTTTGAGCGAGCCGGAAATTAATCGAAAGGACCGCTTAATGGGATTGGCCGCTGAATGGCTGATGAAAGAGCACTGAGTATCGATTACATGAGAAAAAGCAGACTCCATACAAAAACTAATGTTTTACATCTGTTTGGAGCATCTTCACCAATAATTTTGCTAAAACCGCCCGATCTCCATCGTCTCCAACCTTCCATAATTCCTGAAGGAGTCTTTGTTCACGATTTTCAGGGTCAACCGCGGCAGAAAGTATGTTCCCCATTTTAAGGCCTATCTTTTCAATAGTAGTTTCAGACATTCCGACAATTTCTGCTAGCGACACCGCTTTGGCAAGAGTACCTTTCCATTTTTCCCAATGACTAAAAGTTTCAGATTTATTGATTTCCATTCAGATCACCCTCTGCTAAATATTTTATTTAAGTTATTGTTTCTCAATTTGATGAAAGTATGCTTAGAACGTTCTCTATGTATTTCGTTGTGCAGTATATTACGCGGCAAATGATGAACATGACCCGGAATTGCTTAAATGCTGGAATTGGAAGGATTAATCCCAGAAGCCTGACATAAGATAGGGTTCTGGGATTATAGCATAATCTTCAGTTATTCAGTGAACAAAAGCTGAAACTGTGAGCTTAAAACAACATTGCCAATTAGATTCATGCCGGCTTCATCCTGTCCGCCTACCCATATACGAACCTTTGGGCTGCTGGTTATTACCTGTACTTCCCAAATGACTGACTCGGAAGCGGTTACCTCGTTGCTAATACTGGAAAAGGCTTCAATGCTTGCATGCTTAGTATACATAAGAATTGGTGCTCCGTCGGTTAGGTCATATACGTTAATCCTGACTGAACGGGTAATCGAAGTATTATTTAAAACATCCACCGTGATATGATCGAGCCCCAGACTGCTGCTGATAGGACCGGTAGTCCAATAGTATTTTGTCGCCAATTCACACCATCCTTTCTAATTCAAATCTAGTACTCCGTTAACACTAATTCTTTATCTTCTCGCTGGTAAAATTCCTGTATGACTGCGTTGTCTTGCAGCTCCATGCCATCCATGGCATCGCTGCATTTGTCCATCCTTGGACTTTAATCACAATACGCCCGGTATTGCTCAATCCTCCGACGGCCATGGATGGCCTAGTGTCGTGGTGCCAAGGATGGCAAGGAACGACCGCCTTGTCATACATCAATTTTACTCGACGAATAAAATTAAGAATTAGTGTTAACAGAGTACTAGCTCCAAGCCCAATTAAAACTTCTGTAATTCCGAGTTCAAAATAATATTGCCGGGAAGGTTGGAGTTAAGCCTTCTACCCCCAATCCAGGCGCGCACCTTTTTGCTGTCCGTGCTTATCCGTACTTCCCAGCTGGCAACTTCCGGCCGCTGGGTATCCAAGCTTTGGGTAAACTCAGAAGCCAGGGTTATTTTTTTGCCAAATACTTTCTTTTTCGGGGTATAACCAAGGTCATAGAATCTTACCTCAACTTTCTGAGCCTTGGATGAATCGTTAGATAATACAATCAGGGTACTGTCATATCCAAGGCTGCTGCGTACAGGACCGGTAGTCCAATTGTATTTTTGGGGCATAAATAACCTCCTCTCTTTAGAATTAATGGAATTAATCCTACTATATGGTATGCCGGCGAGTGATTATCTGTTATAAAGATGATAATTATTGTGAAAACTATAAATTGTATGCAGTAAATCCACTATCGGAAGGAACCTTCAAAATGGATGGAAACCCATTGTTCGAGCAGGTTTTGGATGCACAAAATATAAGCATTCAAATGCAAATCCAGCATTGGCTTAAATATGAATTGTTTACGCCTCAGTTCTGGTTGCTTATAGGCATGTTGATTATACCGTGGGTTATATGGTGGGCATTGGTAGACAAGAGAAGATTTCTTGAAATCATTATATACGGTTTGCTGATTTCAACAGTCGTAACTGTACTTGATGAGGTGGGCTGTCAATTGAACTGGTGGGATTACCGTTACGATATTGAGCCCTTGTTTCCGAGGTTGATACCGATGAATTTCACCATGTTGCCGGTTGCTTATATGCTTATTTATCAGTATTTCACTAAATGGAAGCCATTTGTAATGGCCAACATAGCGGCAGCAGCACTAATGACATTTGTTGGAGAACCCGTTTTTGCCATGACAGGGATATATGTACTGCTGGAATGGAAAAGCATCTATTCATTTCCTATTTACATCATTCTGGCGCTAATAATGAAATTAGCATTAAACTCGATAATTGGAGTACAGCGGCGTGTTATATAAATATTAACTATTTTTCTGACCTGTAACGAGAAATATGGTGAAAGGGCGGATTCCGCCCGGCACAAATCTGACAATTTCTGCTGCAGTGCGAAACTGGATATTGCCAAGACCTACTTCTTCAAGGACCCGCCGCATTTCATCTCGATCAAAGCCGAGGTGAAATACCCCTTCATTGTTTCCGTGGAAAAGCCCTTGATCAGGGTCTAAATCAGCAATGCAGATATAACCATGGGGGGCAGCTATTTTATAGAACTGTTCGACAAGCGGCTTTGTTTCTCTAACGTGGTGCAGGGTCATACTACTGACAATGAGATCATAAGAGCCTTCCAAAACATCGCCTTTTTCAATGTCCAGGTGCCGGGTTGTGATATTGGAAATATTCTGATCCTCAATTTTTTTATCGAGTACTTGCAGCATTCCGGCAGAGCTGTCTACCGCCGTTATGGAAGAAACAAACGGCTGCAGCCGCAGGGTTAAAAGCCCGGTTCCACAGCCGAAATCTAAAACATTCATCTGTGAGTTCAGACTGATGGCATCCAGTATTGTATTGGCAATATTGTTGGCCATTTTGACACGTCCGGGGTTCTCATCCCAGGTGGCAGCATCTTTATCGAAGTCCCTATTTTCGCCGTTCAGAATTATACCTCCATTCTATTTTGATTAGACTTATTAAAATAATAGCGCATTACCGGGGTATCTCAAAGTCATTCTCACTTACTTTCTTTTGAGATATGATAAGGAAGGAGACCGATATGATATATTCGTCAATGTGACCAAAATTTTATGAATTGGGATGGTGATTATGGAGCAATCGTTTCTTAAAGAACTTATCAAAGAACAGAAAAACGAGATTACTGCACATTATATCTATAAAAAGTTGGCCCAAAGGATTAAATCCTCAGAAAATAAAGGCATATTACAGGCTATCAGTGTCGACGAAATAAAACACTATCGGAAATTAAAAGAAATAACCGAAGTGGAGCTGCGACCGGATATGCTCAAGGTTTATTTCTTTTATTATCTCAGTCTGATCCTGGGACTTACCTTCGGCATTAAGCTGCTGGAAAAAGATGAAGCGAGCGCCATACAGAAATACCAGGATTTAGCCAGAACCGACCCTGCGTTTCACGAGGTGCTCAAGGATGAGGAAGAACACGAAAAGATGCTGATCTCCATGATTAATGAAGAGCGTCTTAGATACATGGGTTCCATCGTTCTGGGTTTGAATGATGCATTGGTTGAGTTAACCGGGGCTCTGGCCGGTTACACCTTTGCTTTCCAGAATGCGAAACTTATTGCCTTAACCGGACTAATTACCGGAATTGCCGCATCATTTTCCATGGCTTCAGCGGAATACCTCTCCAGCAAACAGGACAACAGCACCCGGGAATCCCTTAAGTCAGCCCTTTATACGGGAGCTGCCTATGTCATTACGGTAGTATTGTTAATCCTGCCTTATCTATTGTTGTCAAATCCTTATATCAGTTTGGGCATTACTTTGAGTGTGGTCTTGCTAATCATTTTCCTCTTTAATTATTACGTGGCGATTGCCAAAGACCTGGACTTTAAAGTGCGCTTCATTGAAATGTCAGTCATCAGTCTGGGCGTAGCAGCGGCTTCTTTCCTGGTGGGAGTCATCGTAAAAAATTCCTTTGGCATCGATATATAGGCACGCACAGTATAACGGTTCTCCTGTGCGTACTGTAAATTCCAATTGCGAGATGTCCAACCCCTTCAGGCGTAGCGGCTTACTCGGTGCGGTGCATCTCCGGGTGTTGTCTCGTATTCCTATGCTTTTTTGCTGGCAGCAAGCGAGCCCGGGATTTCTCCGTCTTGTTCCAACTCATCGGCAGGTTCGGCTTTGTCTGAATCCAATAACAGTTCGCGGGGGCCTTTTTGCCTGGCCTGCACCTTCTCCCACCAAATGCTGTGCCTGCTTTTGATGTATTCCTCGGAAATGTTACCAGTGAACATACTGGGCAGCAGAGGACGGTTGGCTTTGATCAAGAAAGCCGCCACGTGAAAAATAATAGATAATAATAGAACCACAGTAAACAGGTTATGAACCTGGGCCGTCCAGAAGACCAGAGTTGACGAAACATCATTTCCGGGCAGGTTTTTATATACCTTGAGAATCCCGGTGGCGATCAAGGCCAGAATCGACACGGCCGTTACAGCAAAAGCGAGTCGTTGTTCAGCCAGGTATTTGTCACTTTCAGGTTCCTCAGCCAGACCAATTAGCGCTGCAAATATCTGCAGCGATTCACGTAAATCCCCTTTGCGGGGGAAGATATCCCTTTCTCTCGTAATCAGCACGTAAGTAAGGTAATAGACGCTGATAAAAATAAGAATGATTGCTGCCCAATAATGTGCCTGGAGCGTAACGGAGTAATTACTGGACCAGGCCCAACCCGGAATCTGATCCACATAATACCTTTTATACACCGGCATCTGGCCTAAGCCGGTAAAAATCAGGATAAATACGGACAGTGCCGTTACCCAATGGGTGAAACGAATAGCCAGGTTATGCCTGGGTATCTTCATCGACTTCCACTCCTTTCATAATTTTATAAGCACTCAGACCGGATGCCAGCAATCCTGCTACAGGAGCAATTAGCAACCCTTTGACCATTCCTGCCGGTTGTTCCATAGGATTCTGGATATTCGCAGCCATGTCAACCCTGCCGTTCTTCCCATCGATATCCTGGGTCTGGATGGCTTTGTCGATCTCTTCAAAGGGAATGATTGATAAATAGTAGGTGGAAGTCCCGCCATTTTCAGCATCACCATAAATATAGCCGCTGTTCTGTTCCGCCCAATGCCGGGCATAAGTTCTCATTTCCTCTTTTTTACCGAATAGAATAGCCTGGTTGGGGCAGGCTGAAACGCAGGCGGGTTCTTGCCCTTGCCGTATTAAGTCATAGCACATGTCACATTTGTACATAACCCCTCCGCCGGCATAATCTGGCGCTACTTTTAGATAAATGCCCACACCGGCTTGGCGCTGGGGGATATGCCAGGGGCATACATCGCGGCATTTGGCGCCTCCAAAACAACCGTTGGTGTCTATGACGACAGGGCCTTCAGGAGTTTTTTCGTTAACCCCAAAGGGGCATAGATCGGAGCAGGGGGGATTATCGCAATGCATGCAACGTCTGGGGACATGAACCTTGCTTTTATTGCCGTTGTATTCCACCTCCAAGTGCTGAACATACGTCCAGTTGTAGGGTGTCAGACGATTTGTCACCTGCTGTTTATCGGACCAGTCTTCATGTTTGTCCTGCGGCCAATAGTCCTTAATAGGCTTTTGAGGTTGGGGGAATTTATCTTTGTTTTTTGCCCGGCACGCCAGAACGCACTGGGGGGTATTGGCATGTGCGCAACCGTTGCATTTGGTAAGATCAATCGCTGTAGCGTAACTGGATGCGGCAGTGGCCAGTGCTTTATTCGATCCGCTGATTATACCGGCAGCAGCAACCCCGGAAAGGGTAATTCCTCTAAGGAAAGATCTCCTGGAAAGAACCATGTTTAATCCTCCTTCGCATGTATTATATATACCCCTATGGGGTATATATAATACTATATGGTTTAGTGGTTTTTGGCAAGAAAAATTTTCAATCAACGCTACATTTGGAGTACAGTTGGGTAAATATTAACTGCATGATATACTGTTGAGTAAGTTCAGAATTTTAACAGGCAGTACGTTTAGTATAAAAAGGATGTGGGCTTTTCGTTGTCTGATACTTTAACACCGGCTCTGGAAGATTATCTGGAGATGATTCTCAGGATTTGTGAAGAAAATGGCACAGCTAAAATCAGTGATATAGCCCGGCGGCTAAAAATTGCCAAGCCCAGTGTGACCCAGGCGGTATCTTCATTGCGCAGGGAAGGGTTGGTAATACAAGCTCCCTATGGCCCAATATCCCTCACCGAAAAAGGCCGCGTTCAAGCGCAAGATGTTTGGCAGCGACATCAGCTAATCAGCCGCTTTCTCCATGAGGTCCTTCAGGTTCCCCCGGGGATAGCGGAGCATGATGCCTGTATGATAGAGCACGTTATTAGCCCGGAAACTTTGCTCCAGATTAGTGCCTATTTAGGTGGGGGAGAACCTGACGGCTTTGTCCCTGCTGCCAGAGTATCCCTGGATGCCTTGGTTCCCGGACAGAAAGCCCGCATCATAAAAATCCAGGGGAAAAACGCTCCTGTGAAACGAAGAATACTGGAAATGGGGCTGATTCCCGGTGTAGAACTGGAACTGGAAAGGATTGCGCCCTTGGGAGATCCTGTAGAGATAAAAATGCAGGATTTTCACCTCAGCCTGCGCAGGGAAGAGGCCGCTTTATTGTTAGTGGATCTTATCCCGGAGTGAGCATTTCGAAAAAAACGCATAGCACATGCTCTCTACCATGGAGTATCAATTTACCCGCGATTCACCGGAATAGGCGGGTCAGCCGGAATGTCAACCACCACAGCCATAAAACAAGTCCTGCTATAAAATGATACCCAAATTCTAAAAAAAGCATTGACATTATTGCTGTGCTCTCCTATTATGATATTGATAATCATTATCAATCAATGTCTTGGGGGGCTTAATTTTTTGCATACCGAGTTAGGGGACCCTAACAAGCATAGGGAGGTGAATTCTGTGGAGACTATTGTATTGCTGGCCGCTGCTATATTGGCTTTAGGCATTATTGTGATTAGGCTAAAAAAACTTATCGCTCTGGCATCAAATGATTCGACCGGTGATTCTTGCGGCTGCGGTTGCAGCGATTGCTCCGCGTCCTGTTCCGGTCGCGATATACCGGATGCAGATAAATCAAAAGAAAAATATATAAATGACCTGGAGGTGAAATTATGAAGCGAACCTTAAAGGATTTAAACCCTGGGGAAATAGGCCGTATTAAAAGTGTAACAGGTCATGGTATTATTCGCCGCCGTATTGTAGATATGGGGCTGGTGCCGGGGGTTGAACTTACGATGGAGCGTTATGCCCCATTGGGCAATCCGGTAGAAGTAAAAAGCCAGGGCTTCCACCTGTCCCTGCGTAAGAACGAAGCCGAAACCATCATCCTGGAATAAAGTTTGGAGGAAACCGCAATGAAACGAAAGAATCTGGTTATAGCCCTAGCGGGAAATCCCAACTCCGGCAAAACGACTATTTTCAATGCCCTGACCGGCGCCCGGCAGCATGTGGGGAATTATCCCGGAGTAACGGTTGAGAAAAAGGAAGGGTTAGTGAAATATAAAGGGCAAGAAATCAACGTTATCGACCTTCCGGGAACTTATGGCCTGTCGGCCTATTCACCCGATGAAGTTGTAGCCCGCCAGGTAATAATCGAAGAAAAACCTGATGTATTAATTAATGTTGTAGATGCTTCCAACCTGGAGCGCAACCTGTATCTGACCGTGCAGCTGAAAGAATTGGAAGTACCCATGATACTGGTTCTAAATATGGCTGATATAGCCGAAAAAAATGAAATCAAGATTGATTATAATTTGCTGTCCCAGTTGCTGGGCATTCCAGTCATACGCGCCGTGGGCAGCAAGAATGAAGGTATTGATGAGATATTGGCTGCCGCCCTTAATATCCGATCCACGCCTGCGAATATCACAGGAAGGCAGATGCGCTACCGTCAGGATATTGAAGATGAACTGGCGCAGCTGCAGGAACAATTGTCAAACCCGGCTATGCATGAAGCAGCCGCGGTATCCGAAGCCGAAACTTACATCAACTCAATACCTCCCCGCTGGCTGATTGTTAAACTTTTGGAGAATGACCAGGAAGTAACTCGAAGAACATCTGGAATGATCAGCCAGGTATTTATGGAAAGAATCGCTCATAGCCAACAGCGTATGAATAACCATTTGGGCAATGATACGGAGATGGCGCTGGTGGAGGACCGCTATGCCTTTATTCGCGGCATATGCCGGGAAGTCTGCATTAGAAATAATGTAAATAAGGCAACGATAACCGAGAAAATTGATGATATTCTTCTTAACAGGGTCCTGGGTATACCGATATTCCTTGGCCTTATGTGGCTTTTGTTTCAGTTAACCTTTACCCTGGGAGCTCCGCCTATGGACTGGATTGATGGGGGAGTAACCTTCCTGGGCGATTGGTTAAATGGGCATATGGCAGATGGAATGCTGCGTTCCCTGTTGGTGGACGGCATAGTGGGCGGCGTAGGAGGGGTTATAATATTTATGCCCAACATCCTGCTCTTGTTCCTCGGTATTGCCTTCCTGGAAAGCACCGGGTACATGGCTCGGGCTGCCTTTGTAATGGATCAGGTTATGCATAAGGCCGGTTTGCATGGTAAATCATTTGTACCCATGTTAATAGGCTTCGGTTGTTCGGTGCCGGCCCTGATGGCTACCCGCACCCTGGAGAATCCCCGTGATCGTCTGGTTACCATGCTGGTTACCCCGCTGATGAGTTGTGGAGCCCGTTTGCCGGTTTACAGTCTGCTCATTGCCGCCTTTTTCCCGTCGCAAATGGGGGGCAATATTCTCTTCTCCATATATTTAATCGGCATTATACTGGCTATTGTCATGGCCAAAGTATTTCGCACCTGGCTCCTGCCTGGTGAAACAGAACCTTTTGTAATGGAATTGCCGATTTATCGCTGGCCTACCTTGAAGAGTATTCTCATACACATGTGGGAACGGACCTGGTTGTATATGAAAAAGGCCGGTACTATCATACTGGCAGTCTCCATTGTAATGTGGGGCCTCTTTACCTATCCCATCGTAGATGAACATGGGCAGGAGTATGAAAGTCCAACCGTCCAGTTGGAGAATAGTTATGCAGGACAACTGGGCAGAATTATAAGCCCGGTTGTGAGTCCTTTGGGATTTGATTGGAAAACCGGAGTGGCCCTGGTAGCCGGATTTGGCGCCAAAGAAGTGGTGGTCAGCACTCTGGGGACACTTTACAGCATAGAAGATGAGGAGGCTTTGAGTGAAGAGGAAGAATCATCAGTACAGGGTTTTGCTGAAAAGGCCCGCGAACAATCGGGATATAGTCCTCTGGTAGCCTATGTGCTCATGATTTTCACCCTCATTTATGTCCCCTGCATGGCAGCAATAGCGGTAATGAAACGGGAAACCAACAGCTGGAAGTGGCCCGCTTTCACCATAGCCTATACGCTGGTTCTGGCTTGGACAGTGTCTTTCCTGGTCTATCGCGGAGGGCTGCTGCTAGGGATAGGGGTATAAATTATATTCTGCCGGGACAGGTGGGAAAGGGGTACAGGTACGATGTCCCCCTTTCCCTACTTGTTGAACCGATAACCGGTTCCCCATAGAGTTTCAATGTATTGTGGATTGGCCGGATCTTTTTCAATCTTCTTCCTGATTTTCTGTACATGAACGGCTACCGTAGCGGTGTCGCCATAGAAGTCCTCTCCCCAGATGGTATCGTAAAGCTGCTCTTTGCTGAAAACAATGCCGGGGTGGGAGGCGAGGTAGAGCAGAAGGTCGTACTCCCTGGCGGTGATTTTAATTTCCCTGCCGTTGACGCATACCTGGCGTGAGGCGGTGTTTATCTCCAATCCTCCGTGGCTAATTATCTCCAGGCCGGTCTTTTTTCCGATGAGGCGTTCATACCTGGCAATATGAGACTTGATTCGGGCAGAAAGTTCCGCCAGGCTGAAGGGCTTGGTCAGATAATCATCAGCACCGAGTCCCAGGCCTCTAATTTTGTCAATGTCTTCACTGCGGGCTGAGACGATGATCAAAGGAATTTCCCGCTTTTCTCTTATACCTTTTACTACTTCGTAGCCGTTTTTTCCGGGCAGCATCAAGTCCACAATGATGAGCGCGTAATCCCCGGTTGTTGCTTTTTGCAACCCAAGTTCTCCATCAGAGATAATTTCTACCTGGTACCCGCTCATTTGCAGATAATCGCGCTGCAATTCTGCGATATTCAAATCATCTTCAATCACCAGAATCGTTTTCATGCTTTAATCCCTCTTTAAATGATGGATGGGAAGTGATACGGTAAAGCAGGACCCTGCGCCTTCCCGGCTGTCCACCTCAATATTGCCTCCGTGGGCCTCTATCAGTTCCCGGGCTATGGCCAGACCAAGTCCGGTGCTCATTAAATCTTTGGTTCGTTCCGTATCAATACGATAGAAACGGTCAAAAATATTCGGTAATTTATCGGCGGGAATCCCCGGCCCATTGTCTCGCACTGCTATGCGGACAAAATCACCTTGCCTTTGCAGGTCAACTTTAACAACCAGATCCTTTTCCGGACCGTATTTGACGGCGTTGCCGATAATATTGCGCATGGCCTGGTAGAACCTTTTTCCGTCCATGCGCACGGTGCAATTCTGTTCCAGGCTGTCAACGTAGTGTAGTTGCGAATTTCGTTCTTCCAACTCAAAGCGGAACTCTTCTGCCAGGTCATTCATGAAACCCCGGATTAATGTTTCTTCGAACGTTAACTCCAATTTATTCATATCCAGTTGAGCAAACAGCAGCAGGTCGTCAATCAATTTGTTTACGTAGGCTGCGTTATGATCGATAGTTTGCAGATATTTTTCCATCTTGTCCGGGGATTTTACCGTGCCGTCCAGTATGGCTTCGATATATCCCTGTATGGATGTAATCGGAGTCTTCAGATCATGTGAAATGTTGGCTATCAAAGCCTTTCGATTATCTTCATATTCCTGCTGCAGTTTTTCCGTGGCCTGCAGCTTGGCGGCCATATTGTTAAAGGAGGCTATTAGTAAACCTATTTCGTTTTCAACTCGGCATTCGATATTGACATCATAATTACCGCGGGCAATTTCCTGCACTCCCCGGTTAAGCTCAACTATAGGTTGGAAAATCCTTTTTTCCAATCGCCACATGAAGAATAGCTGCGTCAATTCCTTGATGCTGATTAATACCGCCAGAATGATACCGATAGCTTTGTATCCTACCCAGTAAAACAGGAGGTACACGACGACCACGTTGAAAACTAAGGCCAGCGGTCGAGTTAATCTCAGGTACCGGTGATAATTATGAAACTCTCTATGATGTTTATGGTGCCGGTAAAGCACAGCATCCAATTTATGTTTTTTATGAAATCGCATTTCTCTTTTCCTATTATCCTTATTTGAAATCATTTACCAGCCAACTGTTGTAATCATAATACCACGTGTCCCTTTATCCGTTTCATTCTATTTTCTCTCTGCCTGATCTTGGTTCATCCCGGATCTGATAATCATCGCTATATATGCATGAACCTACTTCCTTTTTGACGAAGAAACGGTATGCTCTATAAGCCAAGTAGCTTATTGCAGCGATAAAGACCAGGATCAAAATTATACTATCCATTGACTCTGCCTCCTTGATCGAAAGGAGCACGGGGCCAAAGCCCCATGCTCTGCAAACAACCCGCCAATCATTGTTTATCTACCAGGTAAAGCGTATGGCAGCATTCAGCACTACATCGTGGTTTTGCTCATTATCTTCCACCAGTTTACCCTGTACGGAGGCAGTGATAATTTCCACCTCGTAATTCTTGCTGATCTTACATTCCAGGCTGGCCTTTTCTATGGCGTGGGTTCCGTTCAGGCACTCTGGGCCGTGGTGTTTATGCAGCATAATTTCACGGAACGCTTCTCTCATATCTTCCGGGATGCCGGTCAGATCCAGGGATAACAACAGGCTTTTATCATCCTGCTCCACAATCTTCATATCATTTAATGCGCCCAGAACGTGGATTAACCGGTCCAGTTTTCCCTTTAACCCGATACCGTGCCTGCCGGAATGGTGATGATGAAATCCGGGATGTCTGGTGCACCAGTGATGCCCATCCCCATGATCTGAATTCTGTTTGAACTCGGTAGTGCTCTCATGTTTTATTTGTTTGCCGTCATGATCGACCACCGTTGAGATCTTTGCAATGGTCTTTCCGCTGACCATGTCTTTGCTGAACTCATTGACGAAACGGAAAGCCTCTGCAGTATCCTTGGCTGCGGCAATATTAATCGTACCGCTTAGAGAGTCCTTGGCCCTCATAACCTTCGCCACATCGTACAACACTTTAATCTTGTTCATCAATAACAACCTCCTTTTTTATTATTACAAGGTCATTGTATAGAACAAAGATAAACAGCCTTTAAAGCATTTTTAAAAACTTTATAAAGAATCTGAGCCCTGGCAAAAATCCGCCGACCTCAAGAGAAGTACCCGACAAATCAACCAATACAGGCATATTTTGCCTCTCCCGCGCCATCGATGATTTGATGCAAAATATCCATATCTTTAAAAGATCGTCTGAATGAGGCTTTTATTCCATAAGGTTCCTCCCTGTCAATCATTTCTCAGTACTTCCTGATCTGGTGGCCCAAAACCCTGATAAATTGGGATTGCAACTGTATTTTGTATGCCAAAAATGAAGCTGATGCCCATATTTACCAAAAGGATGGGAGCTGAGGGCGGCGAAAGGGTACTGGAGAGACTGGTGAGCAATGAGAAGAACAGGTTGTTCAGGGGGTGATTGAAATAATCCGCTTTCAGCTGCATATGTGGAAAACAGGACAGACACTGGTATTGACATATCATTAAAACAAGACCGCCTATCATATCCAGGCCGGCGGACCGGCCAGCAATACCGCTAATACAATTATTATTAGATGGAAAGGAGCAAGATATGTTAAAAGCGATACATAACAGAATGTGTGCCTTATTATTAGCGCTTATGATACTGTTTGCACCGGGAACTGCACTGGCGGCTGCCCCCGGAACCAGTACTCCTGATCATGTTATCTTGAGTTGGATCTCCGATCCTGCTACTACCATGACCGTTACCTGGCGGACTAATACTCAGACCAGCGCCAGCGTCATACAATATGCCGCCCAGAGCGGACAGTCTTTAACCATGCCCACTTCGGCTGCCAAGGTTAACGGGACGGTCAGTTCTTATTCATCAAGCTTGGGGTCCATGAAGATTCATAATGCTACCCTGACCAAGCTAAAACCCAACACCGGTTATATATATAGGGTGGGGGATGGAACTCATTGGAGCAGTGTTTATCAGTTTAAAACCGAACCCCTTAACGATATTGACCTCAAGGCCGTTATTTTCAGTGATACGCAGAGCGGCTCGAGCAGCAGCTATAGTTACAGCTCATGGAAGACGGATTTGACCAGTGCCGTCAAACGGGAAAATCCTGATTTCAGTATAATCGACGGCGATCTGGTGGAGGTGGGCGGGAGCCAAAAACACTGGGAAGCCTGGTACAGCGCGGTCAAAGGCACCCTGGAGAATCTTCCTCTAATGCCGGTGGTTGGCAACCATGATACATATAAGACCATCAATAATGGGGCTAAGCCCACAGCCTTTACATCCCAATTTACCCTTCCCAATAACGGCCCGTCCGGGCTTAAAGAGCAGGTATATTCGTTTGACTACGGCCCGGTTCATTTTGTGGTTCTGGACAGTCAGGGCCAGGAAGAAGGGTCGAAAATCCTGACTGCCCAGAAGGAATGGCTGGAGAAGGACCTTAAAGCCACGAAGCAAACCTGGAAGGTCGTATTTTTCCACAAGCCGCCCTATCCCGTAAAGAATGATAGAACAAATAGCGATGTAAAAGCGGCCTTTAGCCCAATTTTGGAAAAGAACCGTGTCGACCTGGTGGTGAATGGCCACGACCACGCTGTAGCCCATACCTATCCCATATACAACGGTAAGAAGGCCAGCAGTACCGCCACGGGAACCATATATGCAGCGATCGGACGCGGTGGGGCCAAGTCCTACAGTGATGTTTCCAAGAAATCCTACGATGTAGGTTTTTACAATCCTAAAGACCAGCCGGTTTATTCATTGCTATCCGTGAACGGCAATAAGCTGCAGCTTATCTCCAAGAAAGCCAGTGGAACTATTGTGGATTCTATTACCATTAGCAAGTAAAAATACCTCGATACATTCGGCATAAGGGAACCGTTTCTCTGACACAGGACAAAGTGGCATGGGGACGGTTTTCTTTTGCCTATTATGGATGGGCTATATAAGCGCGAACCCTCTGTGCTTAAACCAAATTGGATGGCTGACAAATATCGCAATTGGTTGTTGCTGGAAGATGTTATTGGGCAATATAATGAAATTGGATTAATCCAATGGGGTGATTTGGTATGATCGTGACAGTTAAGAGAGAGATTGATACACCTGTTTATATGCAGATTTTTGAACAGGTACGCAGACAAATTTTATCCGGTGAAATTATGCCGGGTTTTAGGCTTCCACCGGAGAGAAAACTGGCGGAGAGTCTGGGCGTTAATAGAACCACAGTATTAAATGCTTACCGGGAATTGAAGGCTGAGGGCCTGGTTGGCTCGCGTATGGGACAGGGGACCATCGTACTCTCGTACCTTCAGGACGAAACAACGCCAACTGGCTACAAGCTGCCAGAGCCTTCCTGGAATCAGATCTTCAGTACTTATGCCAATGGAATCGATTCGCATATAGTTAAAGATTTGCTGACTCTGGCAAGCAGAAAAGATGTAATTTCGTTCGCCACAGGAATTGCTTCTCCTGAAACCGGGCCTATTGAGGCTTTAGCGGGAATTGAACATGAGTTGGTAAGGCAGAAGGACTATAAAGCTTTGCTGCACTCCCCGACGGAAGGTTTTACTTCACTTCGCGAGGCTATTGGCGGGCTAATGCAGAAGCGAGGCGTCTATTGCCATTTCGATGAAGTAATGCTGCTGGCCGGTTCGCAGCAAGGTATCGATTTGACGGCCAGAATAATGCTTGATCCGGGCGATATTGTTATTGTGGAGGAGCCTTCGTTTTTTCCGGCGATGCAAGTGTTTAAAGCCGTTGGGGCGAGAGTGGTGGGGATCCCGGTTGATGAAAAGGGTATGCAGGTTGATTTACTTGAACAGCTTCTGCAAAGATACCGGCCCAAGCTGATATATACGATTCCCAACTTTCACAATCCTACCGGCACCGAGATGGAACTGGCGCGAAGAAGGCGACTGGTGGAATTGGCCCATAAATACCGGGTTTTAATTCTGGAGGATGATGCGTATGGAGACTTATGTTATGAAGGCCACCCGCTTCCCAGCCTGAAGTCTATGGATAACGAAGGTTATGTTATTTATTTGAGTACATTTTCAAAAACCATATATTCCGGTTTAAGGTTGGGATGGATGGTGGCACACAAGAAGGCTGTTAAAAAATTCGCCGCCGCCAAGCAGATAATGGATCTGCATTCCAGCAGCCTGTCTCAATGGATAGTGGAAAGGTTTATTGTAAATGGGGGGCTTGACCGGCATATACCTATGATCTGCAGAGAATACCGGATGAAAAGGGATGCCATGTACGATGCTCTGGTAAAATATGCTCCGGTAGATTTGATGTGGAACAGACCCAGAGGAGGTTATTACATATGGTGCAAGCTGCCCAAGGAAGTTCCAGCCTCAAAGCTTATTGCCCAAGCCGCTCTGCGCAAGGTGGTTTTTGTTCCCGGAACTGCTTTTTTCTCAATAGATCAAGGTGATAATTATATACGCTTAAACTTCACCTTTGCAGCATTGAAAGATATTTCCGCAGGTGTGCAAGGATTATGTGAGGCCATGCAAGAGCTAATTGATAATTATGATGATTCCGCGGGTGATTCCACTATGGAAATCAATCCAATTGTTTAAAAACTTTCTTCAGGTTAAAAGCCTATAAAATGGAGGTGTTGGGGATGGAATTTAAGTATGCCAGGAGAATGGAGCATTTGCAGACTTCGGAGATAAGAGAGATTTTAAAGGTAACGGAGAGACCGGAGATTATTTCGTTTGCCGGTGGTCTCCCTGCCCCGGAGCTTTTTCCGGTTGAGGAGATATTGAGAGTCAATAGAATTGTCCTTGAAGAGGAAGGCAGCAAGGCCCTGCAGTACACTACCACTGAGGGCTACACCCCTTTGCGGGAATGGATCGCCGGTAGAATGAATTCCAGGCTGGGAACCTCCGTTGATTTTGAAAACATTCTTCTAACCCACGGTTCGCAGCAGGCACTGGATCTTTCGGGGAAGGTATTTCTCGATGAGGGTGATGTGGTGTTGTGTGAAAGCCCCACATATCTAGCGGCGATAAGCGCGTTCCGGGCTTACGGCTGCGAGTTTGTAGAGGTGCCAACCGATAATGCTGGGATGATTCCGGATGAACTGGAAAGGATTCTTGCGCATACCGGAAGAGTTAAGCTTGTTTATGTAATCCCTGATTTCCAGAATCCAACCGGAAGAACCTGGAGTCTGGAGAGAAGAGAACGGCTGGTGCAAGCGGCCATAAAGCACCAGGTAGTGGTTATTGAGGATAACCCCTATTGTGAACTCAGGTTTGAAGGCGAGGCTTTGCCATCGGTAAAATCTTTTGATCGGATAGGTTGCGTTCTTTCTTTGGGAACCTTCTCCAAAACATTTTGTCCCGGCTACAGGATTGGATGGGTTGCCGGGGATAAGAGCGCAATTGAAAAATACGTGATGGTAAAGCAGGGAGCAGATTTGCAGTGCAATACCATTGCCCAGATGGAGATAGCCAAGTATCTGGAACTATATGATATAGATGAACATATAGCCAAAATACGTGAGGTATACCGGCGGCGCAGGGACCTAACGGTTAAAACCATGGAAGATGAATTCCCGGCTGGGATAAGGTTTACCAGGCCTCAGGGCGGCTTGTTTGCCTGGATTGAGCTGCCGGTGAGTGTTAATGCCCGGGATGTTTTGATAAAAAGTCTGGAAAAAAATGTGGCGTTTGTTCCGGGTGGTTCATTCTTTCCTAATGGAGGCAAGGAAAACACTTTTAGAATAAACTTCTCCAACATGCCGGAGGATCGGATTGTAGAAGGACTTAAATCCTTAGCCGAAGTGCTGCGCGAGTTTGTATAAAGTGTTACACTCCCCCGAAAAAATGTAAAAATATATTGACATTCATAAGGCGGAAATATATGATAATAAATGTAAAATAATATTTACATTAGGGGGCGATTATCATGAAAAAGGCTGACGAAATGGAGATGTATATTACCCTTAAGAGTGTCAGAATTGCCTGGGTATTCACAGTCATATACCTACTGATATGGTCGGCATATGACTTTATCAGGACGTCCCAACTGGGGTTGCCAGTCCTCTTGCTTCTTACTCAAGAAATGGTCTTTTGGGGATGTTTATTGTTTTTTAGGCACAGAATGGCAGGAATAAATGAAGAATAGGATTAGAGAGCTTAGAAAACAAATGGGATACAGGCAGGAGGATTTGGCTAACAAGCTTGATGTTACCCGGCAGACTATCAACGCCATCGAAAACAATAAATACAACCCAACATTGGAATTGGCCATGAAGCTTGCCAGACTTCTTCAAGTAAGCGTAGAAGAGTTATTCTTATTTGAAGGTTGAATAGCTGGAACTATGCAGAGGAACATGAGAAGTTGAGCTCAGGCAAGATTGTTGAGGCTGCCGCAAAGGAACTGAAAGCCGTCCCACGGCAGCCTCTCGGGGCTTTTTTAAGTACGCTCATAAATGAAATGATTGGAAAGATTCTTTTAATCCCAGCTATAAGTATATGAACTACCGTTATATTCTACATAATAGTCAGAATTGTCACTGTCAACAAGTTTTCCGGTAATCTTCGCGTCTTCATAATCAGTATTGTCAATTTTAGAGTTGATTGTTGATAATGCCAATTTCATAAAAGATTTCAAGCTGCTTTCGCTGATTTCTTTCAAATCATCATAATCATCGGCATTTTCGAAGTCAAGCTTAATCGTATAAGCCAAATCATCCTCGCCACCACTTATGCTTGCCGTTATTCCTATGCCATTATCACTGAAATAATTAGCACTTGATAAAACATCATATAGATTTTCTTCAATATCACTGGTGCTGATATCATCTTCATCATCCAAGTTAAAGGTATACGAACCGTCCTCATATTCTACATAATAGTCGGAATTGTCACTGTCAACAAGTTTTCCGGTAATCTCCGCGTCGTCATAATCAGTGCCGTCGATTTCAGAGCTGATTTCCGATTTTACTTTGTTCAAGAAAGATTTTATAGTGCTTTGGCTCACTTCAGCCAGATCATTGTAATCATCTGCATCATCGAAATCGATCTCAATTTTGTACTCCAGCTCATCCTCGTCTCCGCTCAGGTTGAATTCTACAACGATATTGTCATCATTGAAATAATCATCTCCGGCGTCTTCCAAAAAGTCACTCAGATTATCCTCGATATCGCCTATATTACTATCACTGTCATTATCGCTATCACTGTCACTGTCATTATCATCTTCAAGGTCGCTAATCTTTGAATTTAAGGAATCAATGGTACTTTGTAATTCAGTAACTTTCTTTTGGAGGGCGGTTATTTGAGCATCCTTGTCTCCCCCCGCTGCACCATCTGCAATTACAACCCGGGAATTAACCGAATCCCAAACGACATTTTTTCCGAAGTTATCCATTAACATGCGCAAGGGGACAAAGGTAGTGCTGTTTACAACGTGAGGTTGAGCTGTACCGGTCAATTCTTTCCCATTATAGACGATTTTGGCGCCTTGGTATGTTTCAACCCACTGGGGGGTTAATGCAGCATAAGCGTTGGCCGCCAACCCCATAATAAGTATTAACATCACCCCCAGCCCCAGCAATATTTTCTTTTTGAAACTAACCATTAATATATAACCTCCTTACTTTATTATAGTCAAATTACGTGTTATGGTTTAAATTGCATGCGAACCAGTTTAAGCTTTATAAAGATTTTATACCCTTTTATGATAATTATCTATAAAAAATAAATAACTGGAAACATAGTATGAAGGCTAGAAACATTTACATAAATTACTAGGCCATTTATAGATTACAGACTTTTTATTAAAGGAAGCTGAACATAACCTGAAAATTTGCACAGGGCATCGGCCAACGAACGATATTATTGTCCTTGACAATATAGTATACCTGCATTTATAATACACTACAATATTTTAAAAGGGCTATGATGGGGAGGAGTACATATACTCCCGAATTACAGAGAGGGGATGCCGGTGGAAATTCCCCAGGACGGGTATATGGAAGGTAGCCTCTGAGCCGTGAACCGAAATCCAGGGAGAGTAGGCTTCAACGGAATCCCACCGTTACAGGGGAAAGGTATCGGCGTCATGCCCGTACTGTTAATGAGTGTGTACATTTTGTACAAACATAGGTGGTACCACGGAGATAACCTTCGTCCTATATGGACGGGGTTTTTTTTATTTGCAGGAACTGCTGATGGGGAATTTTTACTGAAGGGGGTATGGTTATGAAATATTCGGGTGCCGAAGTCATCATCAAGCTATTGGAGAGGCAAGGAATACGAATTATTACCGGAATTCCAGGAGGGGCCAATCTGCCATTATATAATGCTCTACATAAGAGTAATATTCAGCATGTTTTGGCCAGGCATGAACAGGGAGCCGGATTTATAGCCCAGGGTATGGCCAGAACCACCGGCCGTGCTGCCGTTTGCTTTGCAACATCCGGCCCGGGAGCAACTAATCTAATAACTTCCATTGCTGATGCCAAAATGGATTCGGTTCCGGTTATAGCTGTCACCGGTCAGGTGTCTTCGAACTTAATAGGATCGGATGCGTTCCAAGAAGTAGATATGTACGGCTTGACTGTGCCGATAACCAAACACAACTATCTGGTAAAATCCGCGGAAGAATTAATCCGTATAATACCCGAAGCGTTTCAGATTGCTGAGTCCGGCAGACCCGGGCCGGTTGTTATCGATGTACCCAAGGATATACAAGTTCAGGAGATTGAGGTCGATGAATGGCCATCCCTGAAACAAGAGCATGAATTATTAGAGTTGGACACGGATAGAATTAAGCGAGTTGCCAACATGATAAATAATGCCATGAAACCTCTATTGTATATAGGGGGAGGGATTGTTCAGTCAGAAGCTCATCATTTGTTGTATGAACTGGCGCAAAGAAATTCGATTCCAGTCGCATCAACTCTGATGGGACTGGGGAGCTTCCCTTGCCATGACCCGTTATATCTTGGCATGTTGGGAATGCATGGTTCACGTTACACGAACTACATAGTAAATCAGGCAGATTTACTATTAGCTTTCGGGGTACGCTTCGATGACCGGGCTACCGGCAATGCCAACCGATTCTGCCCCCGGGCCAAGATTGTTCATATAGATATAGACCCGGCTGAAATAGATAAAATAAAGTCATCGCATGCCTCCATTACCGGCGATATCGGAGCAATATTAAAGTATTTGATTCCCTTAACCAATAGCGATCACCGCTTGGATTGGCTGTGTGAAGTCAATAAAATGAGACAGGATCATCCTTTTTCCATGCCCAATTCAAATGATTTGTCTCATCCTATTAATATCATTAAAAGTCTGGGCCAACAGGCCGCCCCGGATACTATAATAACCACCGATGTTGGGCAGCACCAGATGTGGGTGGCTCAAGCCTATCCATTCCAGCATCCCCGTACTCTGTTAACATCCGGCAGTTTAGGCACTATGGGATTTGGGCTGCCTGCGGCTATCGGTGCCGCCCTTGCCAATCCTGACAAACGAATCATATGTTTTAGTGGTGACGGATCGCTTCTCATGAATATTCAGGAGCTGGCTACCCTGGCTGATTGGCAGCTCAACATCACTATTATCCTGTTTAATAATGGGCACCTGGGTTTGGTAAGGCAACAACAAGAATTGTTCTATGAAAAGAACTATATAGCTTCCAAATTTATGACCAACCCTGACTTTGCGGCAATCGCACGTGGTTTTGGCATAAGGGGCTACGATTTGGATAAGGATAATCAGCTGTGCGCTCTTTTCAAAAAGTCACTGGAGGAAACTGGACCATGTCTCATTAATGTACCCACAGATTTCTCGGAAAATGTTTTTCCCATGATACCCCCGGGCAAAGCAATATACGAAATGATAGGAGGTTAGAGTTATGAATGAATCGACTTGTACGGTGATCAATTTAAAAGTCAGGAATCATCCCGGGGTCATGTATCATATTACAGGGCTTTTTTCGCGGCGGGCATTTAACCTGGAAGGCATACTTTGCGGACAATTGGAAGACGGAACAACCAGCCAAATATATTTGCTGGTTAAAGCCGATCAAAGTTTGGAGCAGATTATGAAGCAGCTCAATAAGCTGTACGACGTTTTGGAAGTTTCACTGATGAAAAATTATAATCGAAGCCTATTCATGCGGATACATGATCTGATAAATGCAGAATCAATTGTTTAATAGAGTTGAAAATGCTTTTGCCGATGGCGGTTTCATCACCCTCGAGCCAAAACATGAGGTTGATATCTTAAGGATTCAGTGAGGCGATAAATTGCACCGCGCTGCGTCCGGAGCGGCCATGATATTTTCTCTCCCATTGGAGCGCCTGTCGCCGCAACTCTTCAACCGGCATTTCTATCCCCTCTCGTTTAGCCAGGTTTTCCACTATAGCCAGGAAATGCTCCTGATCCGGAGAGGGATAGGTTATGGTAATGCCAAAACGGTCAGCAAAGGAGAGCTTTTCCTGCCGGGAATCGAAGCCATGTACATCATCTTTGGCCCGTTCACTCCAATTTTCTCTTATTAAGTTTTTGCGATTGGAGGTTACATAGAGCAGTATATTGCCCGGCTTGACTTCCAGACTGCCTTCAATGCTGGCCTTAATATATTTATATTCTATTTCAAAGTCTTCAAATGAAAGGTCATCAATAAATACGATAAAGTACCGGCTGCGTCCTTTTACGGATCGCAGCACCGGTTGGATATCGATGAGCTGGTTTTTGCTTATTTCGATCAGCCGCAGTCCCCGAATGGCGTATTCGTTTAGCAGGGCTTTGACCGATGACGATTTGCCGGTGCCTTTTTCCCCGTAGAGCAGTATATTATTAGCCTTCCTGCCATCCAAAAAAGCTTCTGTATTGGCGGTAATAATCTGCTTTTGATACTGGTAGCCGACCAAATCCTTCAGGCAAACCGGGTCGGGAGTATCGATGCCGACCAAGCCGGCATCCCAGCGAAATGCCAGGTATTTATTCATTAAACCGCAGCCTGCAGCTGTATAGAATCCGGCTAAATGTTCGGTCATGTGAGCAGGGCTTATACCCGGAATCAAAACCTGTTGCAGTTTGATCAGGTTTTGCTGTTGGTGGTGGTTAAACGACCTGTCAGCTTTACCGGGCTGGAAATCATTCAGAAAGGGGATGCAGTCCCCTGAGATAGATCTTGCCATAGATGACCAATCCCGTTCATAGGCTTCGAGTAAGATTGACATATCCCGCAAGGCCAGTTGAAAAAGACTGGGACTTATATCAGCAGAATTTTCGCAGGCCAGGCTAAAAACATTCTCATCACCCACCAGCAAGCCGAGAAAATAGTTTTTCCATATGTCCCCGGATAGCTGTAATTTTTCAGAATAACTAATTAATCGACTGAAGATCTCATAGTATAAGCTTTCCCTGGAGACGTTGCTGCAGGGAGATGCTTCCTGTCCCATTTGCTCCAATAACTGCACTTTCTGTAAGATTGCATCATCCAGAAGATGACGGTAGAGAATTAATTGATGCAATTGCATATATTTCAACCTTTCTGGTCCGGGATTAGGAGCCAATTTTACGATACCATAATACATGAAATAGGTCTACTTTTGGTGCTCTGTAAGAAGTACAAGGACATTCATAATTGATTTTATCTGCACCTTGTGATCAGAAGGGAGGTAAGGAAAAACCGTTTCAAGGCTTTCCAGCCCGGAAGCGGTTTTCTTTAGAATATGATTTATAGAATATTGAGAATCAATATATTGGATGAAGGGGGGCTAGCGCTTAATCGATGCAATATCTTCATAAAAACTAAGCTGCGGCTTTCCGACTATAAGCTCGTCTACCGAATTAATAAAATCTAAAAAGTAAGGGGTAGCACCATGTAAATCCAGTGATGGTTTATCTTTATACATTTCATAGAAAAGGAATAAACCTGAGTCACTTGCTGACCGGTTGAGAATATACATTAATGTACCGTCTTCATCCTGGACCTTGGGGATCAACCCCTTTAGTTTATCCTCGAGTACCTTTTCTTTCCCGGGTTTCGCTTGAAATGTGGCAACAAGAACTATCATTTCCATTCCTCCAATTCAATTTAATAAAAAAACCAATATCTTCATAAATTTCACCAATAATTGGCCAATTCACAAAAATACTGGTTCTTCGGAGCTACTCGAAAAAGTCCCTCACAATATCCACCAGACTATTCATTTTCAATAGCAGGTTACTTGAAAATTATTATATATATTTGCTTACTTCATTGTCAATAAACGCATTATTTGAGATTTCCTTTCATACATATAAACCGGTTTTTATGATTTGATGGTGAGATCGACACCCAATACTCCTGAAGGAAGATTTCCGTTTCCATAGATGGGTATGGCTACAGTCAAACAGGGCTGGCGGGTTATAGCGGAAATATATACTGACGATTTATAGATTCTCCCATTCATCGCCTCCTGCCACCACGGACGAACTTTAGCATTGGCAAGGCCTGCCGCCGGTTCACTAAATATGAAAGTCCCGTCCGCCCGGTTGGTATAAATAGCTTCTAAAATGCTATGTTCTTTAAGGAAATTTTTCAGGATGATAAAATGCCCGGTTGAATCTAGACTCCGGATCTGCGGGAGTGATGCCAGATTCTGCAATTCACCCATTATTGAACCACTAATTTGATCATCCATATTTCCTAAATCATAGCCATTTTCGAATGCTTTACCGACTGCCGATGCAAGCGCTTCCCCTACCTGTTCCAGTAGATTACTGCTGTTACGCAGGCTTTCCAGAGCGTTTCCCCAGAGTTCCAGCTGAGAGGTTACCTGTCGCGAATAACCACCGACCGTTTGCTCTACTATTTTAGTTTCTTCAACAATCTTGTTCATTGCTTTATGATGAAGTTCAAGGCCTTCTTCAATTTCTTCGGCGACTCCGGCGAAAACACCGCGCACATTCTCCTGGCCTCTGGTTACAGATGTTATAGCTTCGTGTACTTCATGCTTGATGGCCTGAGTTATCAGGGTGGTATCTTTGACTCCCTGTGAACTCTGCTCTGCCAGGTTTTTCATTTCCCCGGCAACAACCGCGAAACTCCGACCATGTATACCGGCATGGGCTGCTTCTATCGACGCATTTAAAGACAGCAAACGCGTGCGGTTGGAAATGTTATCTATTCGGGCTAGTATACCATCTATATTTCCTATTACCTTTTGCATATTATCCAGCTTAGTATTAGTCTCGCCCATTGAAATATCAATATCTTCAGAGGAAGCTATAATTGAGTGAAATGACTTATTAACCTTATCTAAAACCTTTTCTCCTCGTTCAATAGTATCCGATAAACCATCCATTACTGTTTCGACGGAGCCGGTGTTCTTTTTTAAATCATCAAACGCGCGAGTTAGACTATCAACTAAAGCTACTGCTGCCTGGATCTGTTCACCCGCTGAAGCTACCTGGGCAACTGTGACTTGAAGCTCGGAAGCAAAACCAAAGGCCATTTTGCGTATTTCTTCAGTATATTTGGCCAAATCACTCCATGAACCAGAATATTGTTCTAATCTTACCGGTGATGCAATTTTACCAGCAGCCAACCGTTCCAATTCATCCCGTAGGATTCTCATTTCCTGCGGCTCCAATAATTCAATTTCCCTTAAGGCCATCGGGTACTCATCTCCTCTCATCTGGGTAAAATCTGAGGTATTAAAACATAAAGTCCTCGCTTTTGGCGAGGACTTCTTTACCCTTAAAATAATATGCTTATCTTCAAATTCTTAAATTACCTTTATATTTTATACTTAAAGTCATTAAATGCAAGCAGTTTTATTCAGGCATTATGTATACTTGTATTCTGAGGAGGATACTTGAAGAACTACCGGAGAGAAAAGTGATATGTATTGATAAAGCAGTTGGCGTAAAAACTGAAAATGAGCTAGAATGATTTTAATTCAATAAAATTTGAATATTTAGGAAGAAAAGGGGTGTTTGTAATGGCTCATACGTTACCGGATTTACCTTATGCCTACGATGCACTGGAACCCTTTTATGATGAACAGACAGTAAGATTGCACCATGATATGCACCACAAAGCCTATGTTGACGGCCTGAACAGCGCGGAAGGCAAACTGGCCGAAGCCTTGGAAAAAGGCGATTTTTCTTTGATTAAACATATTGAGCGGGAGCTGGCTTTCCATGGATCGGGGCATATCCTGCACACCATGTTCTGGGAAAATATGAAACCGGGTGGCGGCGGAAAGGCCTCTGGTGCAGTGGCTGAACTGATCGACCGTGATTTCGGTTCATTTGAAAACTTTAAAAAGGTGTTTTCCGCTTCCGCTGCTGCAGTAGAGGGTTCAGGATGGGCAATACTGGCCTGCAACCCGGTCTTTGAAAAACTGGTTCTGCTGCATGCGGAAAAGCATCAGGATCTAACCCAGTGGGGCGCGGTTCCTCTGCTGATCGTAGATGTGTGGGAACATGCCTACTATCTTAAGTACCAAAACAAGCGCGCTGCCTGGATCGAAGCCTGGTGGAATCTGATTAACTGGGATGATGTAAACCGGCGTGTAGCTTTAATGCAAAAATAATAAAACTTAGCACCGGGTGGTTTAGGTCACCCGGTGCATTGGTTACCTTAATTAGAAACCATTGGTCAAAAAAGTATCGGCGCGTCATCTTTTAGTCCCAATGCACTTATTCAGTACTTTACAGCTTAACACAGGATAGGAGGAGTCCAGACATGGGCACAAAAAAATTACTGGCTTTATTAATGATTCTGGTACTGGCAATGGGGATGTTAACCGGGTGTAGCCCCACGGAAAAGGAATACTACAAGCTAACCACAGAAGCCGGCACTCAGAAAGTGTATCAAGACAGCGGCAGTATTGACTTAAGCCTGGCCCATCTTCCTGAAAGTATATTTGAAGGAGAACAATCTTTAGATAAAGACTTGTTTATACAATCCATTAATCAGCACAGAATTGATTATTCCGGTAGAGTTGATCTAAACCAGGGCATAATGCAATATGATTTTACCATGGTTGACAATAAGACTGGAAAACAGAGTCACATCCTTTCGATATCCGGTAAGAATGATACGTTTTACATACAGATTGATGATATGATTAATTATTTGAAAGGTTTTAGCGATGCTAAGGAAAATCAGCAACTCGAAAAGCTATTCGGGAATATCGAATATGTAAGTTTTAATTCTCGGGACTTGGAGAATACGATACCTGGCAGTGAGATTATGACGGATGATAATATTCTCCATAAGTCGTACCAACAGCAAACGGTTATGCATAGGCTGCTCAACGGGTTGGTCAACGAGGTTTATGATAAATATGATAGGAGTAATCTGATAAGCAAAAACAACAATCAATATATCTTCACCCTACGTGGTACAAACACGGTTAATATCATGGAATCTATGGCCGCATATACGATTAATAACATTGATAAGCTGGGGACAGTTTTAAAAGCTTTTATAAAAAGCCTGGATGAGCAAGAAATGGAACAGTTGGGTTATTCAAACGACATGAAGGGGGAGGCACTGAAAGTCATTGACGAAATGGTCGTTGACGTAAAGCATAACCGACACAAGTACCTGACCGAAATCCAGGCAATGAGCGCTGAGGCTAACCAGGATCTGGGCAATTCCGTAAACGATTCCGAATTAGTCTCTACAATCGAGAAAAAAGACGCTCATACCTACGAGATGACTAGTAAGATTCACCTTCATATTACTGAAGAAACACCGAGCGAAGAACTGAACATTGCCCTTAATGTGAAACAAACTCTTAAAGCTTATAAGGATGTCAAGGTAGTGACTCCAACAACCAAGATAACCAGTTATAGAGAATTAGAAGAGCGGATGCCCAGAACAATGAAGGTGTTTGTGGATGACGGGGCATATTCCCTGGATAAGGGATTTAGCAGCAGCAGCGGACTTATCAATGTACGTTTGGAGAACGATCAGGCATATCTACCGCTGCGCACAGTAGCCGAGTCTTTGGGAGAAAAAGCAGGCTGGGATGCAGCCCTTGAGCAAGCCTATGTGGAGCAAAATGGGCAGCGGATCGTTATGAACGGACTGATTATAGATGGTCAAATGCTGATTAAAGCCAGGGATTGGGAAGGGTTAGGCTATAAGATTAGCTGGGATGATTCAACCCGGACAGTTAATATAGAAAAATAGTTTCAGACGCCAGAAATTAAGTTGCATAGCAGAGGAGAGGGGCGCCCGCCCGATCCGGCCAGGCGTTTTGTAAGAGAAAGCCTCAGCCTCAGCATTTGAGATGCCCTGATTCAAAGGGTATTTGACTTGACCGTGCGGATGCTGGGCTCTCTCGCGGAACTCTCCAATACCCAGAACACTACTATTCTCTTCCCCTGGCCGATGGAATTAAGGCAGCTGCTGCCCGAACTAAGTAAAAATATGAGAGGGAAGGCAGAATAAAAAAACTGTAAGGCGACCATTTATATAAGAAGCTTTCCTTATCAAGGTAGTTTGCATTCCTTACACATGGAGTATTAAAAAGACTTGTTGTGCTACGCTGACAAATCAACTGCCAACCTACGCCATATTTATCTTTTACCCAACCATACATGGGGCTGAAGAAGTTTGGCTCAAGCTCCATTAGTATTTCTCCCTCCACTTTCAATTGATTAAATGTAGAAGTAACCTCTTCAACCGAAGCCAAGGTAATCGCCATAGAAATCATATTACCTGGGACAACATTTTGCTGCGTATCGCTAAAATGAACGTTAGTTCCCTTAATGTTCATTTCCGCATATAGAATAAGATCCTTCAGTTCATCCGGGATAGGGTAGTATGGATTGGGTGGTGCTTCTTTATAGCGCATAATAGTCTTTTTCTGCCCGTCAAATACCTTTTCATAGAAATCAATAGCCTCATTACATTTCCCGTTTAGATTTAAGAATGGTTCAACCACTTTCAACACTCCTCGCAATGTTATTTTTGTCAGATTTGAGGTATTTTCCTTTATAAATACAATACTAGTACTCTGTAAACTCTAATTGTGTATATTATTCATCGAGTAAAATTCATGTATGACAAGGCGGAGGATTGAGCAATACCGGGCGTATTGTGATTGACGACAACGCAGTCATACAGGAATTTTACCGATGAGAAGATATAGAATTAGGGTTTATAGAGTACTAGTATTTTCTTATTTCATCATCGCTTATACCAGACAGTTGTTCTATATGGATATAGATAGCTGTCCTTTACTCTGTGTTGAACAAATATACCAGAAATATATATTACAGTATTGCATATAAATATACGCCAGTACTCTGTTAAGTCTAAAAGTTTATTTTATCCACCGAGAAAAATTATTGCAGGGCAAGACGGTCGCTCCTCGCCATCCTTGGCACCGCGACACTAGTCCATCCATGGCCGTCGGAGGAATGAGTAATACTGGACGTATTTCGATTAAAGTCCAAGGATGGACAAATGCAGCGATGCCATGGATGGCATGGAGCTGCAAGACAACGAAGCCCTGCAATAATTTGGCCGGCGGGAATTAAAGTTTTAGGCTTAACAGAGTACTAGGCCTTACAACGAATTTTAAAAAACGATATACGTGAAATAATTTTTGTATTATAATTATATTAGTAAAATTAAAATACTAAAAATATACTAATGGGGTTGGGGATATGGAATTTTTAAAATCACATAAAATTAAGATTGTCACAGTGATCCTCCTGCTGTCGGTAATAGCCTATATTGCGGTACTCAAACCTGGTGTTGCGAAAAAGGAGTCAATTACTGTAAGTGCCGTTAAAGTAGAAAGCGTGCAAGCAAAAAGCAAACCTATTTCTAGCGGAAAACTGGAGGCTTTTGAAACGAGCAATATTGTTTCCAAAACCACCGGCAAGGTGGGAGTAATTCAAGTGGATATAGGCAGCAGGGTCAATGCAGGCGATGTTCTCTTAACGCTGGAGGCCAACGATCTTGTGGCCAGCATCGGCCAGGCACAGGCAGCTGTCCAACTGGCGTATTCTAACCGCGAACAAGCCCAGATTGATTACGAGGTGCAAAAGCTTAACTATGATCGCAATAAGAACTTACTAGACCAGGGAGCCTTATCCCGGTCTGATTTTGATAATAAAATTGCTTTGCCTTTTAAAAGAGCACAGGAATTAGCTCTACACGGGACTGATGCTCAGGTAAAGCAGGCCGAGGCAACCCTCCGGCTAGCCCAGGCTAATTATACTAATTGTATTATCACTTCACCCATCAACGGGGTAATAACCTCAAAAAATATTAATACTGGTGAGTTAGCCGGCAGCAGCCTGACTCTTTTCTCCATCGTTAACATGGATAAGGTGATAGTAATGGCTTCGGTGGAGGAAGGCGAGATCAACAGAATAAATACCGGAATGCAGATTCCGGTTCAAGTAGAGGCAGCTTCCCAATCACCTTTTACGGGGACCGTAACGAATGTAGCACAGGCGGCCAGTCCTACTACAAAAGCTTTTCTGGTCAAAATACAAATAGACAACCCGGACCATATTTTGAAGCCGGGTATGAATGCAATGGTGTCGTGGATGAGCAAAGACCGTAGCGAACTGGTAATTCCCCGAGAAGCCCTGGTTATTGAAGAAGGCAGGACTTACGTGTGGACAATTGATAACTCCACCGTCTCTAAAAAGGAAGTAGTGGCGGAGGCCTTGGATGAGACAAAAGTTGGCATAAAAGGCGGGTTAAATGCCGGTCAGGAAGTAGTATCATCCGGCCTGGGACAGCTTAAGGACGGCGTACGGGTGGATACCGTGAAGCGGTAAGGATAGCCTGATCTAAGCGAGAGGAGCAAGGGAATTGGAAAAGAGAAGAAGGATGATGACGGTTGTAATCACTCTTATGGTGCTGGCCCTCACCGGCGTTACAGCATATTACTGGTACATGCAGGCTCATTATGTGGAAACCGACGATGCAAGAATAGAAGGCAGCATCACCTATATAAGTCCGCAGATAACAGGTAAAATTACAGCCATTTACACAGCGGAAGGGGATTATATCCGTGAAGGAGATGTCATTGCCCGCCAGTTGGACTTGGGTCTGACTCAGGGCAGCAACCTTGATCTGGCCGTAATGAAATCACCTGTTAGTGGTACCATCATCAATAAAATAGGCAATGTCGGGGAGGTAGGGACTCCCGGCCAACCCGTGGTCATGGTATGCGACCTGGCAAAATTATTTGTTACCGCAGATATTGAGGAAACCAAACTACATAAAGTACAGGCAGGCCAGGATGTGGAATTTACCGTCGATGCCTTTCCCAAGGTTAAACTCACCGGACATGTTGTATCGATTGCTAATGCCAGTATGTCAACCTTTTCCCTGCTTCCTGCCACTAATGCGGGAGGCAGTTATACCAAAGCGGTACAGCGTATGCCAGTAAAGATTAGTATCAATGATTACCGGGGATGCCGCTTGCTGCCGGGAATGAACGTTGTGGTGAAAATTCACGTTGCGGGGTGAACATATGGCAAAGACCAAGGAGTTCCGTATGCCCTGGCCAGCTATCTCTATTCTGATTCTGGGAAGTTTCATGGCCTATTTGGACACCAGCATTGTTAATGTGGCTATTCCTACCCTGAAGTCTGCTTTTGCGGTGGGCGCCGATGCTGTCGAATGGGTGATAACCGCCTATCTCCTGGTTTGCGGAGTAGTGGTGCCGGTTTCCGGCTACCTGGTCGATCGCTTTGGTAGTAAATTTATGTACATTGTTTGTTTGAGTGTTTTTACTATTGGTTCTGCCTTATGCTCACTGGCCTGGAGCAATAATGCCCTGGTATTTTTTCGAGTAATTCAGGCTTTGGGTGGAGGGATGATGATACCGGTTACTATGAGCATGATCCGGATCATGGTACCGCGCTCGGAAATGGGTATGGCCTTGGGCATATGGGGAGTCTCAGCTATGGTGGGACCGGCCTTGGGTCCAACTCTGGGCGGTTATCTGGTGCTTAACTATGGCTGGTCGTGGATATTTACAATTAATCTGCCCATCGGTATCATCGCCATTATTTTATCCTGGATGCTATTAGAAGAGACGCCGCGCCGGACTGATCTTAGCTTTGACCTGCCGGGATTTATCCTGATAGCATCGGCCAGCTTTACACTTTTGCTGGCTTTAAACAAGGGACAGGATGCAGGCTGGACTTCTCTTTATATCGTTAATCTCCTCATATATTCAGTCTTCGGGCTTATCCTTTTTGTAATCTGGGAACTGAATAATAGCGACCCGCTCATTGACCTGCGTCTGCTGAAGAACCGGACCTATTGCGCCAGCCTGCTGGCCGTGTCTTTATCGAATGTCGCGATGTTCTCCGTTATTTTTCTCATTCCTATTTATGTTCAATCGGTTAGAGGCCTGACCCCCATGCAGTCCGGACTACTGACCATGCCCAGCGCTTTGATGACCGCTGTTATGATGCCGATCAGCGGACGCCTGGTAGATAAGTATGGGGCTATGCCTTTATGTATAGTGGGCTTTGCGATAACTGGCTATTACAGTTATCAATTGCATATGCTATCCTACTATACCGATTTAAGAATCCTGCAATGGTTACTGGTTAAACGGTCTGTTGGCCTGGGCCTGGCCATGATGCCAATGTCTACCGTAGGAATGAAAACCATACCCCGGTATATGGCTTCCCGGGCCTCGGCTTTGAACAATTTGCTGCGCCAGATCTCAGGATCCTTCGGCATTGCTGTTATCGCTTCAGTGATGCTGCATCGGCAGGCTTATCATACCGTGTGGCTGGGGGATACCCTGAACAGGTCTTCATATGCGGCTCTTCATGCCATAAATAATTTGCAGGGAACAATTATCCACCAGGGACTCTCGCCTAGTCTAGCCCTTACCTCAGCCAAAACAGCCCTGGGTTCGATATTGATCCGCGAGGCGACTATTGCCGGGATCGATGATGCCATGCTAGTACCTGCGTTAGTAGCTTTCATGATTATTCCTCTGGGGCTGTTTATGAATAAAGAAGCGGTAGACAGAGAGTCCAAACGACAGTCCAAGCGTTTTACACCACCGGCCTACCTCTCGGGAGACTCGGCCAAATGGTATTTAAATGAATAGCGGATATAGATTAGACAGCGAACTTTGCTTACTTCCTCAAGTTTTTGTATATAATTAGGAATGAAGCGATAGTTTGTATCAATATGGTAATAGGAGTGAATGAACTTATGTCAGTCAAATTGATTATATTAGGCCTTTTAATGAGTGGTGACAAGCATCCTTATGAGATGCAGCATTTTGTCACTGAACGCAAAATGGACAAGTTGGTGAAGTTGTATAAAGGATCTCTATATTATGCGGTTGATCAGCTAAAGCAAAAGGGACTCATTGAAGTAGTAGAAGTTGTTAAAGAGGATAAGCGTCCTGACAAAACCGTATACACCATAACGGATGCAGGGAGAATGGAATTCCATGATTTACTGATGGAACAATTCTCCAAGGAGGAGCAATTCTACGATCCATTATATACTGCCGTAATATTCGCCCGTTATGGCGATAAAGTAAAAATCATTGAGGTTATAGACCGGAAGATTAACGCCATCCGGAAAAAGATAGGAGTTCTGGAAAACATGTTTGCAGAACGCCGTGATGGTATTTCCAGACCAGCTCATTACATATACATCAGCCAGATCGAATACGCCACAACTGGTCTGAAATTGATCCAGAGTTTCAGGGAAGATATTGTGAACGGTAATATCAACTGGGTTTCGTCGGACAGTAAACAATGACCCGGACGATGTCAAAACCCAGTTCCCGATAAAAAAGAATTTGCTGTAGTCTATCAACCTCAGCGTGACCATAAATGCGATACCACGATAAATTGATTTATTTCATTTTATGGTTGACTTTAGTGTTTACAGATGTAAACTGTTTATATGGGTTTACATCTGTAAACACTATGTCGATTAGAGGAGGCAGCAATGAATATACCTAGAATATCAGATGCGGAATGGGAAGTTATGAAACTGGTATGGAAGAAAAGCCCGATAAGTTCCGAAGAAATAATATCCTCGTTATCTGTGAAGATGAACTGTTCTGCTCCAACTATCAAAACTTATATTAACCGGCTGCTAAAAAAAGGAGCATTAGGATACGAACGGTCGGGCCGCAGCTATTCGTACTATGCATTGGTTTCGGAAAAGGATAGCATAAGAGCGGAAAGCAGCTCCTTCTTAGAGAGAGTATATGATGGAGCCGTAGGCCTGCTTTTTTCCAACTTCATCGAAGATGAATATTTGTCGGAGAACGAGATTGAAAGGCTGCAAAAGCTCCTGGAAAATAAGAAGAAACAGAGCCCGCCGCCGGATAAGGAAAGGTAATGCGGGTTATGGGAGCTAATTCCTATGTTTTAGAAAGGGAGACATAACTAATGAATGTCATTATTCCGGTTTTTTTGCACATACTTTATGCGTCAATAATAGCGGGCATGCTTATTGCTTTATTAATGATATTTAAAAAGCTTTTATCCAGTCGCATCTCAGCTCGCGTTTTTCATATTCTGTGGTTGTTGATTTTTCTGAGGCTCTTAATGCCGGTTCAGTTTCAAAGTCCATTCAGCATATCCAACCTGATTCCAGAAAGGATGCAAATACTGACCAGCTATCAAGACAACCAATCATTGATTAACCTTTCCTCTACATACCAGTCTTTGCTCAACCCTGATGGAGATGCCTCTGCTGGCAAAGCATCAGATACTCCTGCATCTAAAACCTTTTTCAATCTACAGTTCATTTTAGGGGTCATTCCTTATATTTGGATAATAGGATGCGCGGTTCTAATATTATTATCTCTAGCTCTTACTATGAGATTAAGAAGCAGGCGTAAAGATTCTCAAAAAGTATTGGATTCCGCAATCCTAAAACTGGCGGAGCAATCCTGTGAAAAACTCCAGATCAGGAGAAGAATCCCCTTATACATGAATTCATTCTTTAAGAGCCCTGGTATATCGGGTGTTATCCATCCGGCCATTTATCTGCCGGAGGATATAAGAACACAGGTTAATCCTGACCAGTTGCAGCACATCCTCTTACACGAACTGGTCCATTATAAAAGAGGAGATCTAATCTTCAACTTGTTTTCGCTCCTGGCCGCTATAATTCACTGGTTTAACCCCCTGGTATGGCTGGCGGTAAAAGAGATGCGGCATGATCGAGAGGTAGCCTGCGATACACTTGTAATGGAGATTCTAGGGGAATCCAATTCAATCCCCTACGGAATGACCATTTTGGATTTATCCCGGTTATTTTCCCATATGCATGGACAGGCGAATTTTATAAGCTTCAACGAAACCAGCGGACAAGTGGAACGGAGAATCAAAATGATAAAAAGATTTAAAACGGGTTCTTATAAGCTATCGGTCCTGGCAGTCGTATTATGCTTGGCAGTGGGAGCAGTCGTCCTTACTGATGCCGTTAGTAAGAAACCCTCCTTAAATACTATGGCAAGTCTATTGAGTAATGAGCAGATTAAAGATAAATTGGTTGTCATTGATCCGGGGCATGGCGGAGATGATTTGGGCGGTACCTACCCCCCCTTCGATAAAACCGGTCCCAGCCTTATTCAGGTAAAAGAAAAGGATTTGAATCTGGATATCTCGCTTAGATTATATGAAAGGCTAAAGAAATCAGGAATAAAAGTGGAACTAACCCGAATGGACGACCGTACCTTGACGCTGGATGATCGGATTAATATGGCCAACAACGATCAAGCAGCACTGGTACTAAGCATTCATAGTAATATGTCCAATAATGAGAACGCAAATGGAACAACCACTTCGTTCTATTCAGCCCATGACCAACAAAATTCCGCCCCAATGATGAGTTTAAGATTCGCCGGGCTGCTGCAAAATGAACTGGTTAAACAGCTCCAGACTAATAATCTGGGCGTTAAGGATATGAAGACCAGAATTCTTAAGGAAACCAGCGCGCCCACAGCGATGGTTGATGTTGCCTATTTGTCCAACGAGACGGACAGAAAAAAACTTATGGATGAAGCATTTCGGGACAAAGCAGCTCAGGCCCTATATGATGGGGTTATCGCGTCTTTAAATGAGATGGTTGCCACAGAGGCAGGTATAAAAAAGGAACTGACCGTCGTACTTCCCAAGGGAGATGTAAATGCTGCAGAGGCCGGGATTTAAAAACAACGGTTTAAATCCGAGCGTTTACCTGTGCTGGAGAGTAGGAGAAAACGAATAAAAGATAAATTGAGAATTGCGTGGTAGAGATAAATGAGAAATTACTTTAGATTGACATACAAAAAAATAATACTGCTAATTTTTGTATCTTGTTTAGTTGGCGGGTTGGCTGGGACTTCCCTGTCTGCCACGACCGCATCAACTAAAGCAGAGTTCATACCGCCGGCCCCTACCGTCATACTTAACAATCAGAAGCTTAACTTTGAAGTACCCCCACTAATTGAAAACGGTCGTACCTTGGTACCCCTGCGTGCTATTTTTGAAGCCATGGGGGCGACCGTTACCTGGAACGATACCACCAATACGGTAACAGCGACAAAAGGAAGTACAATAGTTATTCTGCCTATGGCTTCTACTACCCCGACGGTTAACGGTGAAATATATAAATTGGATGTACCAGCCAAGATTGTCAGTAATAGAACCCTGGCTCCCTTGCGTTTTGTAGGAGAGGCACTGGGCGGAAATGTGGGCTGGGATGAAAACAGCTCTACAATTAACATACAGGCGCCCCAAAAAGATGGAGCCGTGGCAGTATCGGCTACCGTAGGTAAAGATACGGCAAATATACGTAGCGGACCGAATCGTAGCTTTGCCAGCATAGATACTGCACTCCCCGGGGAAAATTTGGCGGTAATCAGTGAGCAAAACGGATGGTATCAGATCAGCCGGGGTGCCAAGACTGGTTGGGTAGCGGGTTGGTTAGTGGATGTTAACTGGCAGGAAGCCCTACCGGCTGCCACGGCGCCACCGCCGGTTACCAAAGAACCTATACAGGTTACTACTGTACCGGCAAAGGTTAAGCCTAACTCCATCACCGGGGTTGATAGAAAAATCTTTGGCAACAGTGGAGAAAATATCACTATCAGTTCGAATGCACCATTGGTTTACTCACCTACTCAAACCGGAACCAGCTTGGAAATAGTATTAAACAATGTTTTGATCGGCCAAGCTAAGTCCAGTTACAAATATGACAGCCGTATGATCAGCGATATGGGTTTTCAACAAAAGACAGTTGGTTCACAAGTTCAAACGGTTTTTACTCTGACTACCAACAAAAAGGCTAAGTTATCTATAGAGCCCGGCCAAGAAAGATATTCCCTGAATATCCTTCTAATAGACCAGAGCGAAATTCAACCGCTTATTTCCACGGTCGTACTGGATGCCGGACACGGCGGCAGGGATCCGGGAACCAAAGGATACAATCTTTATGAAAAGGACGCAAATCTAGCCGTTGTTTTGCAGGTGGGGAAAATACTTACCCAGAAGGGTATTAAGGTAGTATATACGCGCAAGGATGATTCTGCTCTAGACGATGATACCACTGTAGATTTGAATTTAAGATCTGCCATGGCCAATATGTACAACGCGGCACTGTTTGTATCAGTGCACTGCAATGCTGCTTTAAGCCCCGATCCTTCCGGTACTGAGACTTATTATTATGCGCCTCTGGAAATCCCGCAGCTTTATATGCAGAAGGATAAAAGATCTAAATTGGCGGCATGCTTGCAGAAATCATTGGTTACGAAACTGGGGCGCAATGATCGGGGAGTAAAACAGGACAACCTTGCCGTCCTGCGGCAAACAACTATGACCTCGGCTCTGGTGGAGTTGGCATTCATTACCAACCCCACGGAGGGTGAACTATTAAAACAGGAGCAGTTCAGGAATGTTGCAGCCCAAGCGATAGCTGACGGGATAGCAGGGTACCTGGACGTGAATCTTAAAACAAATAGTGTCAGGCCCTAGCAAGGCTTGTTAAATAATGGAGTATATTTAATGAAACAATAATATTAAAAGCAATTACTGAGGTTGTGATTAAAAAGATGTCTGAAGGGTTCCTTTAAATCTTACTATTCCAGGGTTTTAAGAAGCGCTTAGGGACGATAGGTACTATAACCCATTATCTTGTTTTTATCAATATTGAACTCCCACGGCCCCTGAACAATGGAATCTGGGTTTTTCAGCATTAGAACCACGTAGTTCTCTTGTCGCTTCAGTTCATCCAGATCCACATCGAAATATTGTATCTTTCTGGTAATTCCATCTCTCTGTCCACAATAACTTAATCCTCTTGATGACCAGGGAGATTCCCATTCCTCCAGATAAATCCAGCTCAGTTTCCACCCTGCTGGAGATTGACTGTCCAGGTAGATCCGCAGGCTATTGTTTAGCCGTTCAATCCTTTTTATTAATAGGGTATGCCTCCCCAGAACCAGCTTGGTATCCAGGCCAAGATTTTGACCAGCAGCCGGGATAGGGATTTTTAGTTTGACCGGTTTCTCCTGCTCTGAAACAACCAACTCGGGAATAATGAGTTTCATCATTTCCGGTTCAGGTCCGGTTATCGCAAATCTCAGGTCGGTTCGATGGTTTTCCAGCAGGCTGAAAAGCCCATTCGGGCCATGGAGTTCGGCCTGAGTGAAAGGGGCATCTCCAATGCGGTTTACTCTGGCTCCGGGCGCATTTTGAAATAAAAGATTTACAACCAGGGCTTCCTCCCGCAGTTCTGGTACTGCAGTTATCGTGATTCCTTGAGCTGTGGCAGATATACCGGCTTCATCCAGACCCATCAATTTGTCGCTAGGAACCAGATTTATCAGGGCAATTAAGTGGGGGTACCCTGATATCAGTACCGTGACTGTTCTGGAATCCTGATCCAGTGGGGCGAAAGCAAACCAGCCCTCAGTATTATTGCCGCCACTCGACCAACTGCCGCTCTTAGCGGGCACCAATCTACCAGCCGGATCCTTCAGCAGTATTGTATCCTTCCAATTATCAAGAGTTATCCCAATCTCGTTCATTCTAATATGAAGATAGGTCTTTGAGCTGTCACTAACCAGCCCCATGACCTCCAGCATTTGACCGCCGTTCTTAACCACAACTGGCTGGGTGGCGGATAGAAAATCTTTTTCCTCCATAGTCTGAGAGTCAAATCCGGGAACATAGTGAAGCAGCTTGGCTATCTCCGCTACCACTTTCCCTGGTCCGATGGCAAAAAACGATAAGACTATCCCTAGCAGGACAACAGCCGCTGCAACTTGCCATCGCCGGGTTCTTTTCATTGCGTTCGCCCTGACTTGCTTCAGGCTGCACAACTTAATTCTCTTCAGATTATCCTCCGTGGGATGCGGTTGCGTGTTTGCCAACCAGTCAATAAAATCTTCCGACATATCCATTGGCCCAAGCTTCTTTATGAAATCGGTCTCTTCCGGACTAAAATCCTTATTCATATTCGCCCCCTCGCTTCCCTTTCCCATGACAGCTTTTCTCTGAGTTGTTTTCTTACCCGCCACAAACGGGTTTGCACCACTCCCTCGCTTAGCTCCAAATGGGAGGCGATGCTTTCTATACTTTCCAATAAATAATAACGCCGGTATACGAGTTCCTGGTCAGAGGCCTTCAACGTATGTATTGCTTCTCTGACCATATGTCGGTCTTCCAGTTGGCTAAATTCCTCCCGAGATGGTAATTCTTCTACGGCTATTTTTTGGTTCACGGACTTGACCACACTGCTCAGACTTCTTCTTAAATCCAGACAACGATACTTGGCCAGTATCATTATCCATGTCCGCAATTGTCCCCGCTGTTCATCAAACTCCCCAATTTTATTCCAAACCGCAACAAAGGTGTCACTTGCGCACTCCTCAATATCCTCTTCGCTTCCTATACCATTTAGAATACGGGCGCAAAGTGCATAGACGACTTTACCGTATTGACTTATCAGCTCTTCCAAGTAACTGCTATTTTTTTGCATGATTCCTCGAACCAGAAGCAGGTCGTCCTTCATGACATTTCCCCTCTATAATCATTCAAGTCCGTGCATTAGTGCCTACACTCCATACTACGTAAGCTGACCCTGAAAACTCACCCAGGACCTGCCTGGCAGCTTAGATTATTTTCGTAGCTTAAACTCAACTAAGGTGGGTGAATGGATTACATCTAAATCCATTAATTTGAGCATCGCTTAAGATTAACTATACCAATGACTGTGGAGGATGCGCTATCGGGCAATTCTCTCAATTAGCAAATGTCTTGACAAAAATACAAACCAATCCGTACATTACTGCAAGATAAAAAATATTACAACGTAAAAGTATCCAGGAGGTATTTACATAATGAAGAGAATATTACCATCCTTTTTACTGGCATTAATCCTGATTGCCAGCCAACCCTTAATTGTGCCGGCTCAGGGGCAGGAAACCGTCTCAGTGTTAATCGAAGATTTAATCTTATTGGCGACTCCTCCAATGACGGTGCTAATAAACGGTTTAGTGGTTAATGCTACGGCTGATATGGATATAGTTGAGGTTATTGAAAATGTTGGCACTGATAGAAGGAGCCCGATAAATAAAATTGATATTGATTGGCATGTACTGGCGGATGACTACAATCCTCCTAGTATAGGCGGTTTGTTGGTTGCGATTAAAGACAGCAATATCACAACGGATGGAAGTATAGACATAACCTATAATATTAAACGGCAATTCAATCAGATGGGCGAGGATTACCGCTTTTTCTTTATGCCTGAGGTAGCTTGGTATGATTTTGAGTCTATAGGTGCGGCGATCTCATATATGCTTTTTACCTGGACAGGTGAATTTGGCACTTTTCCTGAGAAAGCACCTCAATATCAGGCTGAAGCACGGCTACGCAAAATCTTTGCAGCACCTAATAATGAATATCCTCAAATTGACCATCAACCCTACAGGAAATGGGTTATGTATGACGGCGCAGCCTATACCCCCTGGCCCGAAAGCTATAATAGCAATACTATGCTTTATGATTTAATCGAATTAAAAGAACGGCAGGAAAGAGAATATACCTATTACACCGCTACCGCCAATGAATATGGGTTTGATGTAAATGCTTACTATGAGGCGGGGGAAAATGAAAAATTTCTTTTTGCTAAATCTAAGGCTATGGGACTGGACTATAATGCTGCTTTAGAAAAGCTGCTGGAAAATGGGGATATCATCCACGCAAAAAAAAGCCAAACTTATATAATAGAATTCCGTATTCAGGATAATAACACGATCCCCATGATTGTTTCCGTTGATAAGCACTATTGATATATGCCATATGTTTTTATCAAATAAAGGAAAGGTGATAACCATGCATAAAAAAATTTGGTTAAGTATGCTTATCTTGCTGGGAATATTTATATGGCTGCCAGGGGTGGCTAATGCTCGGTTGTCGGTTTCCACGCCGGAAGAGACAATAGAGCGAGCTGACCTCATTGTTACAGCCACTGTAATAAATAGAAATTGTGAAGATGAGCAACGCCAAGTAACTATTAAAGTCGACGAAGTCTTAAAAGGGACATGCCCGGACAACATAATAAAACTAACCAAGCAGAAAGATGAGGAATATGGATGGGGAGGCTTTGATTTTCTGGAGCCGGGGGCTAAGATATTCCTCTTGCTGGGAGGTAATCAGACCGGCGGCTACTGGCGCTACTGGCCAACCGGAGACCTCAATTTTTTAGCCTTGGTTGCGGACGGCCACGTCAGGGACCTTTACCAAGATTCTAAAATTGGCATTAACGACCAATCATGGACCCAGGAGGATTATACTAAAGCTTACGATGCTTTCTACCAAATTCACCGCCGGGTTACAGCAACTGAAGCGTTAGATAAAATGACTAAAGAACAAATTGCCGCCATGATCCAAACCCAGGGGAAGCAAGATAAAGATTCTTACTACATTGAAGGACTTTCATATAACGTTGCCGACTTGGATGATGATGCCGACTGGGAAATAGTGGCCCAAATTGATGGAGGGGTGCACCTGGGTAAATGCTTCATTTTTGACAAAGACGCCCGGGGAGATTATAAATTAATAACAGAACAGGATTGGAAAGTGGAACAATGGGATCTTGCTTATCCCCTGGAGATAGACGGTAAAAAAGTTTTGAAGCTGGTTACGCGTACTGGGGGTACCGGTGTGGATGTTTGGATCATGCATCTCTTCTATCTGGACCAAGGCAGCTTTATCGAGGCCTGGCAAGGCACATTGCAGGAACGTTCAGTGTTTAAGAGCAATTGGTTCCAAAAAATCTGCGGTTACCAGGTCGACCTCTACAGTGAAAACAAACGGCTTTACGTATGGGAAACCACCATACAGTATCAACTTGAACCGGATGGGGTGACTCCCAAAGGTGAGATTAAAACCGATACCACTACCAAGGTTTATTTATTTAACGGGAGCACATTTATACCGGAAGAATCTGAAGATAAGAACAATACGTAAATCCCAATCAAAAGAAAACAATGTTTTTTAATCTTTTTACTTGCATATTTGATGTCCTCACCACCTGAAATTGTTCTGCACAATTTCTCCATAATATGTCCTTTCAGCCCGGTTTATCCACAATCAATCTCAAAATTTTTATGTCAAGAAATGAAAACGCCAATCAATTAAATGGTAATTTCTGTATTAGGATCAATGTATTTAGGGATTACCGGTTGATCATTCCTTCATTACAGGAATGTTCGTTCCCTAATGTTATACTGAATCCAAAAAATGAAAGTTATTTATAATCTATAGTGTCTAATAATTGAAAGGATGTTTTAGAAAATGATTTCTATTTCGGTACCAGACAGAAATATTGCTTTAAATATAAATAACCTTGTATCAGAGTATGGCAACTCGCTGCTTAGAATGTGCTTTCTTTATTTAAAAGATATACATTTAGCAGAAGATGCTGTACAGGAGACATTTCTTAAGGCCTATAAAAACTATCCGCAATTCAAAGGTGATTCAGAAGTAAAAACATGGATTATGAGAATTGCGATAAATGTCTGCAAAAACTATTTGCGCAGTTCGTGGTGGAAGCGTGTTGATGCAGTTGAATCGCTAAATAGTATTCCAACGGATACAAACATGGAAGCCATACCGGATGATACCCTTTTATTAGAGATTATGAGGCTGTCTCCTAAATACAAAGAAGTTATTCTGCTATTTTATTATCAAGACCTGACTATTCGAGAGATTTCCCATGCATTAACACTTCCGGAATCGACGGTTTCAATTAGACTAAAGCGAGCCAGAGAACGATTAAAAATGAAATTGAAAGGTTGGTATTATGATGAATAACATAAAAAACATTCAACATATTATTGATTCAAGGCTTTCCAATTTAAAGCTTGATGATGAATTTGCCAGCAAAATGTTAAGTAAAGCTAATAGGCCAAGAAGAGTAAAAACACCTTTGGCGATTGCCGCAGCGGTTTGCTTGTGCATAATGCTCTCGATTCCTATTATGGCGGCAACCATTCCCAGCTTCAACACTCTTTTGTCTCTGGTTAGTACAGGAATAGCACAGATACTTCAACCAATAGAACGTGTTTCTGAAAACAATGGAATTAAAATGGAAGTTGTCGCCGCTATGAACGATGATGAGACAGCGGTAGCATACCTGACCATGCAGGATTTAACCGGTAATAGAATTGATAAAACCATTGACCTCTATAATTACAGCATTACCGGGACAAATATGTTTACAAGTGAAGTTATAGCCTATGATGAGATCACAAAAACTGCAACCATACGCTTACTTGCCAATGGAGGCAGCAAATTGAACGGTAAAAAAGTGACCGTTCAGGTAGACTCCTTTTTAAGCGACAGACACGATTATAAAGAAGTTGCAACAGGCATTGATTTAACCTCTATTCAAAAAGATCCTAAAACAATACCGCTTGATATGACTAAACTTTCGGGGGGCGGAGGCGATTGGTTTGAAACACTGCGAGCGCTAGGTACCATACAGATTCTAAAAACCGATGACATGAATATCGCTTTACCCGGCATAGATTTTGCAGACATATCCAATATTGGTATTGTTGACGGTCGGCTTCATGTTCAAATAAAGTGGACCGGAAACGGTATCGATGACCACGGATTTTTATATTTAATTGATGCCGCAGGCAAAATTATTAATCCCGGCAATGTTAGCTTTGGCACGGATGCATCCGGAAACACCAAATACGGGCGGGGATATGAAGAATACATCTTTGACATCGGTGAAGGCCAGCTTGCCCAATTCAAACTCCAGGGTTATTTTGTGACAAACGGCAACTATGTTAAAGGAAAATGGCAAACCACTTTTAAGATTGAAGCGGTTACAAAATCGAAGCAGGCCGACTGCAATATTGATTCCGGAAGCACTAAAATAAGCAATGTTTCTATTTCACCTCTGGGGATTACGATACTGGGAAGCAGCAATACAAACAGTCCGGATGATATTGATTTCTCTGTTACCATGATTGACGGCAGCATTCAGAAAAAGTTCAACACATTAACAACTCACAGCGATAAAGATAAATTTAGCAGTAAATATATGCCGGATTCACCATTGGATATAGAAAATGTTAGAGAGGTAAGTATTAATGGCAATATCATAAAGTTTAATCCGTAATTGCTCTTATCATAAAGTGACAACTCCTTTCCGACTTTCCGGTTCCATCGTTTGTAGTGCCGATATTGGGTTGCCCTTCAATAATTCTTATTTTTAATGCAAGTAAATTGTTTGGATGGCGTATATAAAATATGGCAAATCGAAATACATATTATGGGAATATATGGCCTTTTGCCATATGCCAGATTATTCACGAGGAAGGGAACCATAATAAGGGAAATATAGCCGCATTTATTGTCTGTAAACCATAAATAGAAGAGGAGGCGACAAATTGTTTGATAGCATCAAGGGGAGTTGGGTGTGGGTGTCGGTAGCGGCAGTTTTGGCACTAGGTTTGGTAATTTCATCTTGGTTGATGGGAAGCAGTTTAGTAAAAATGAAAACAACAGGTAATACCATTACAGTTACAGGTTCGGCTAAGCAACAAATAAAGTCGGATCTGGCAGTTTGGAATGGCTCTTTTAGTTTCGAATCACCCCAATTGAGCAACGCCTACAACCAATTAAAGATCAGTCAGAATAAGGTCAAGGCTTATCTTCAAAGCGAAGGAATAGAAGAAAAGGATATGGTTTTTTCAGCTATAAATACAAATATTAAATATCAGCAATTACCTAGTGGGCAATTTTCCAATCAGATTGAAGGGTATCAGCTTAGCCAGAATATAGAGATTAGATCACCTGATGTTGATAAAATTACGGATTTATCACGCAAGGCTACCGATTTAATTAATCAGGGGGTTGAGTTTCAGTCTGGTCCGCCCCAATACTTTTATACCAAGTTTGCTGATTTAAAAATAGAAATGTTATCTTTAGCTACAAAAGATGCCTTGAAGCGGGCCGAACAGATAGCACTTAATGCCGGCAGTAAAGTAGGACCGCTTAGATCAGCTAAGATGGGAGTCTTACAAATAACCCCACCATATTCTAATGATATTTCCGACTATGGTAGCAATGATACCAGTTCACTGCAAAAAGAAATTACTGCGGTTATGACCTGCGAATTTGTAATAGACTAGAACGATTATTGGATACATCCAGGCATTGGGGCTGCTGTCCGTCAGAGGATACCACCCACAGATTTTCAATCCCCGAATGCTTGTCATCGCTCGTCCTCTGCGAATAGGCCAGCCATTTTCCGTCCGGGGACCAGCCGTTTGTGGGCTCAGTATTTGCAAGCTTTGCTGACCAGGATCTGGCCAACGTAGATAGTAATGACTTGACTAAATTAGATGATATGCAGATTACCGATCAAGGTATAACGGTAGCAATTAAGGAAATATATTATGACCAATCAAATATTAGTATTGCTTATCTGGTAAGCGGTGCAGACTACACTGATGAAAAACATTTTTATGCGGTATATTCTTATAATGGCCAGGGTATCTCTGGAGGAGGCAGTGCTGCCTATCATCAGATATCCGATAAATTTTATTCGGGGCTGGAGAAGCTTTATCCGGCGGTAGGCTCTGTACTTCCTGACCACTTTGACCTGGAGGTGGTATTGACCGATGATATGGAAACGGCACAAGCAAGCCCTTACCGTTTTATAATTTCAGTTTCTCGTAGCCATGCCGATGAAAAGACCAGGGAATTATTGGTGATGAAGACGGTTAAATCCGGTAATAGTATGGTTTTAGTGAAAAAAATTGTATTTACTCCGGTATCTACCATGGTTGAGTATGAATACAGCCATCCCGACGATCATGGCAAACAACTACAAGGGAAACATGAGGTTAAGCTAATCAACAGTCACGGTGTCGAAATGGATGGTGGCAGTCTAAGTTGGCATGTTGAAAAAAATAAAGATCAGTACACTCATACAGGTCGTGCACAGTTCTCGGCCAGTAATGATACCAATGGCAACTGGACTTTTGAACTGGTGCCAGCGCAAGGTGAAAATATCAAGGTGGATTTTCATGTATAGTAATTAATCGAGGTAAACGGGAGGGGCTTTAATAAGTTACCCTCCCATTTGCATTAAGTGGGAGGCTCGTTAGCCGATATGCGCTATATCTTGCTGCAGCCTTTGCTGTTCTCCCAATGAAGCTTTGATTAGGAGATTTTTGTTAATCGTAATGTAGCCATATACTGATTATTTTCACTATCTTTTCCTCTTTATAAACCTGATATACCACCCGATGTTGGCGGTATGTATTTAAAAGCGGTTTCACTTTTAAGAGAAAATATAAGATCTTTTAACGAATATCCTTTTTCTATCCCTGCTATAAAGAACCTGCATCAAATTGAATTTAAGAGCAAGGTAACTTTTTTTGTTGGAGAAAACGGCTCTGGAAAATCGACCTTATTAGAGGCGATTGCCCGGCAGTGTAATTTTAATCCTGCTGGAGGCGGGAGAAATAACGTTTATGAAGTGCATGCATCTGAGTCTGCTTTGGCAGATTATATCAGGCTTTCATGGATGCCCAAGATAACAAACGGTTTTTTCTTGCGGGCAGAATCATTTTATCATTTTGCATCTCATATTGATGATGTGGATAATACCGGTTATAGCAGCTATGGGGGGCGTTCACTTCATAAACAGTCCCATGGCGAATCATTTCTATCATTGTTTATGAATCGCGCTTTAAAGGGAAAGCCATTTATCTATTGGATGAACCCGAAGCAGCGTTGTCTCCATCCAGACAATTAGCCTTTTTAAAAATATTACATGACCTAACCGGTGATGGCGATTCACAATTTATTATTGCTACCCATTCTCCAATATTAATGGGGTATCCGAACTCTGTTATTCTAAATTTTGATGACGGTAGAATTGATGAGGTAGACTATGAAATGACGGATCACTATCAAATTACCAAGTATTTTTTAGAGAATAGGGATAGGCTTCTTTCTGATTTATTGAAAAAGGATTAGTCTAGTACTCTGTTAAGTCTAAAAGTTGATTTTATCCGCCGAGAAAAATTTTTGCAGGACAAGGCGGAGGAGTGAGTAATACTGGACGTATTGCGATTAAAGTCCAAGGATGGACAAATGCAGCGATGCCATGGATGGCATGGAGCTGCAAGACAACGAAGCCCTGCGGAAATTTAGCCGGTGGGAATGCAAGTTTTAGGCTTAACAGAGTACTAGTGATACGGTAATCAGTATCTTTTTTACGGCCTTTGATTTTATCGCCGAGGCCTGTTGCAATCGCTTTCTGCTTGTCCTTCAACCCGATTTTAATTTTGAGGATATTAAATTGCACTTAAGAATAAGGGTAGATTTGACTTTCTGCTTATCATTTTTAGATTTAAGGATTCCTCTTTACCATCCCATTGAATTGTTATGGTGATAACGCTGTCTTTATCCGGGATGCTGTTTCCTTCATCGTTTCCTATTCGCAAATAATAGTCCTCACCAATTTTTAGGAAATTTCTATTACCGCTTCCACTTCTGCCCGGTGTTTTACACTCGTATCTTATATCATGAACAAATTGCGGGTCAGGCCCAATATACTTTACCACCCATTTCCCGTTAGAATACTGATCAACGTGGGCGAGGCCTTTATCATCTTTATACCAGTGTTCATAATAATTGACGATATAACTTGCATCCCAGTTTGTTCCCTTATCCGCAAAAACTGCCTCATGGCTGCCATTCAAGGAAAGAACTACTTTCCGTAGGGGTTTCAGGACCTGTTCAATTTCCGTAATACTCTGCATCCTACTTACATCCACCATATCAATAATTAGAACATTTCCGGCGACATACGATCTGTTAAGATAATTTTCTTTTTGAGGAAATTGGGGCGGAGGGAAAAACCCTAAATATCCATCCCAACATACTTCCATTCGCTCGGCAATAGATTTGAAAATATATATTAATAGAACTTGATCACTCTGGTTAATCGTATAAACCGCTGGTTTAACATTATTTATTTGATAATCAGTGGGGCTTATTTCTTTATTATCACTGAGTTGTAAGCCTTCCAGTATTAGTGCGGTTTTAACCTCTATAAGCGATAGTGGCGCAGTGTACAAACGATAATCTACTGTCCCAGATGATGAAACACTATGTTTGGCTTTTTCAGTTATAGCTGATGGCTGGGAGCAACCCGATATAGCTAACATAACGATAAAAAAGCTAATAAGTACCCTATTTATAAACTTACTTTCAATAAATCTATTCATTATCGTTTTTCCTTTGCCGAAGTAAGGATATCAAGCTATCCATCCTATTCAATACTTGCTTCCGGTAGTCGTTTTTTTGCTTAAGGTACCAGTATATAACCACTACAAACGCAATGAGCAGTGCAAAATTAATCAATGACCACAACAAAACATATAAATTCGGAAACGGAGGGGGAGTACCCGTGGGAGCTTGGATAGGGACGGAAGTATTCAAGTATGTTGTCACCTCCTAATTATTTGCAGACAATCTAACCTTGAGGATTTTCCATCGTTCCTAGGAATAAAGGCAAATTTGTTTTGGTATCAATAATCGCATATACAAACGGGCGATTAAAAACCAGAGTTTGAATATTCATGCTTATACCTGCCGCCTTCACTACCACATCCGTTACCGCGCTTGCTTCGGTTCCTAACTCATCAACCTGCAAAAAGGTTTTATGCTTAACAGATGAGATATATAATCTTTCGTTGATAATACCCATTTTTGAAATATCGGCATTATTTTTATCAAAAGCAACCCCCAGTCCAATATTTTTAAGAGCATCCTTCAATTCAAAATCACCGGACGTTTTGAATTTAGGCATTGTAACTGAAATCTCAGTAGTTATTCTTCGGCTCATCAAATCAGAAATGGTATTTTCATCAAACGTCTTTATATATTCATCCAATTTAATTCCTTTATCCGGCAGTATGCTTAGAAACACCAGGCGTCCATCGTTATATGGAAGCAGCACTGCCGAAGCACTCATTGCATGGATATATTCCAATTGACCGGTAAGATGCATAAATGTGGCTGTTTGAGTCTTGCCGTTACTAAGATAGAAACTATCCTGGCTGGCCTTCTTCCTAATATCAAACGGTTTTTGCCATTTGGCGTTGAAGTAAAGGGTATTAATAAGGTGCATGACGTCGTCAGGGTCTATCTTATCAATAATTTTATCAATTCTATTATTGGTGTTTTCCTTTACCCAATTATTAATAACATCAACCGAAGACTTATCTTTAAAATTTAATTTCCTAGCTGCGGCACCAAAATAATCGGCGTTGCTTTGTAAAAATTCAGCTTTAGGAGTGAATTCATCCCGAAACCATATGGAATTCGCGATATTGAGTACCGTGCTGCCCCGCTTTTGAGTAAGCTCATCAGAATAAGCTTTATACCCTTGATTAAGCTCTTCCAGAGTCAAGCCGTGTTTTCCCAGAGCATTTATAAAAGAATTAAGGGTTTCACCGCCAGCCCCGTTAGCCGTCATGCCCAAGGCTAAAAATACTGATGCCGGAGATATCAGCGAATTTTCATCTTTTTTTATTGAGTTCTTAAATAATTCTATTGAAAATCGTTGCGTGGAATCAATAAATTTATCTGTTATGGCATTGGAAACATTGAGGCTATTGGGTACGATTTCCATCATTAAATCCTGCGCCGTAGCTGTATTATTAATCGACCGGGAGGAATGGAACAGAATAAATGCCGATATAATTACGATTACAGATACAATAAATAGAAATATCCTCTTGTTTGCCACTTCATCACATCCTTTACCAATAATACAACTTTGAGTCTTAAAAGATTTCATGACACTAAATTTTTTATTAACCTTTACTTATTTGCTCGTAATTCTATTCTTAGAATCAATTTTTGTATTGCTATTTATATGGTTCATACGGCATAACCCAGTTGATATCAGAAGGATTGTAAAGCACCTTTTGCAGAAAGCACATTTGGTCTCTATCAAAGCTATAATCGGACACTTTCATACTGGCTGTATCCGAATAGGTTGCTATAATATGTGTTTCTTTGTCACTAGAAGCATATACCAGGTAGTCTAGTTGCCCTAGCTGAATACGATCATCGAAAAGTGGATATCCTTTACTCCCGTCTCTCACTATCAAAAGCCAGTTTTGTCCGTCATCCCACATGATCATACCACTAGTATCCTTTTGGGCCGCCGTATATAGTTCGATGCTTTCAGGTTGATTATCTCCATCGACATCAATGCTGATCGTTTTTAGCAGCGTAAGATTTCGTGCGGGATCTCCATTTACTTCTCTCGAGTAGATCTTAACTTCATTTTGCATATTGGGGGTTCGTATTTCAGCTTTGGGTCTAAAAATGATTGAAAGTAATGACATATTGTACCGTATAATAATCCCCAGCCGTTGAATTTAAGAAAGCAACCGGTAAAATTGTATTTCTATAAACCAATAATTCATGAGGCTGAATCTTTAGCAACTTGAGCACCGGTGTCAAGAAAAGTCCTCTCCCAATTATCTACATAGAACCCTGTGGCCCACTCTGCCATAATAACAGTTGTTCCTTCCTTTAACTCCATTTCCCCCAGGGGTGCGCTGTCTAATTGTTCGCCGCTGATCCCGAAGATATATAATTTATTTTTCGTTTCAATTAGGGCTATATCTTTATTGGGCGAAGTAAACGCGTCCAAAGCATTCGGAACCCGGTCTTTAATATTCTGCCAACTGAGATATAACGTATCGTAAAGAATTAAACTGGCAGGCGGAATGAAATTGATATTGAACTCCCTTATTCCAGGCGCACCATTGCTTTGATAGTTTATTCTCCCCTGAAGATGCCAATGCCCATTTTTACGTGTCAGTCCAAAATTATCCTCGCTCATATCATCATCGGCCGCTGCAATCCCTTCATCATGCAGTGTTCGCAGCGCTTGTTCCCTGGCGCTGCGATAAGCTGTTAAGCCCTGGTCTCCCAGCAAATCTGAAACCTTGATACCAATTTGCGATGACAAATTATCAACCGGTAATACCTGCAGTTTATTTGTACCGGCAATATTGTTTTCTATGGCAACATAATCATTGCCGATATAATCAATGACTTTGGGATTAGTCGTGGCTTGAGCTTGTTTTAAAAAGACTTTATCTTTTACTGCTGCTGAATCCTTCGCCGCAACATTGCGCGCAGATAATTGAGCTGCGATTTCCCCTTTATTCAGCCCACTTCGTACCTGAAGTTCCCAAAAACCGCTTCTGCGCGGGAAAAAAATATTATTCCTGCTTAGAACCGGACGAAGCTTTTTATCGTCCGCAGCAACCCAAATGGTCTTATAGATATAGTCATTATCCTCCGGTATTTTCAATCCCATAAAAATACCGGAGGTGCCTAAATTGTTATATTGGTTCGCATCAATAATATTAGCATTCGCAACTGACCGGGGATCGTCTGCATGATCAGCAACTTTCTCAAGCAGCAGCACTTTATTTTGTACAAAAGAAATAACGGTTGAACCATCAATTTTCATGAATTCGCCCAAATAATTCGAATCTGCAAATATGGTAACGACATCAACTTCCTTATTAATTGACGCTAGATAGCTGTCAAGGGCAATATATCTGGTCATTAAATAATCCGTTGAATTTACCTTCTTAATTTTATAAGAGGTTTTCTTCCAGACATCGCTGCCTAATATCGCAATTTCTCTGCTAAACTGAGCATAGCTGCCCTCTGCCTGAAGATTCGTCTCCTCGGAATATCCTTCGGAACCTAAATCCTGAATCACCGTCCATTTCCCTTCCAAAGGGCAAACATTATATGCCGGCGGAACAATTCTTCCGGCTGTCGTCCACGCAGGATTTGCGCAGCCGCCCACTAAAAGAAGAGAAAACCATACCAGTAAAAGCTTACCCGTATTAAGCATCTGCCTTTTCCCCTTTGGGTAAAATTATCACAACATCCGTTCCTTTATTTAGCTCGCTCATGATCTCGAGCCTTCCACCCATCAGGTTAACAATTTCCTCGCAAATTGAAAGCCCAATCCCATTTTTAGAAAGCGAGCTTTTTCCTTTGTAAAACTTTTCTTTGACCATAGGCAGTTCCTCGGCGCCTATTCCGCAGCCGTTATCAGATATGGTAATTTTAAAATCTTCCTCTTGAATTTCCGCTGCAAAATGAATATAACCTCCCGGATGATTAAAATTAAAAGCATTATCCAAAATATTAATAAACAACTGTTTAAGACGGTTTACATCTGCATAAATATTGGGCATGATCTCAGGATAATCAACGGTAAAATCAATATTTTCCCGCACTGCCCGCGGTGTCAATTGTTTATGCAAATGTTCAAATAGATTAATCAGGTTCACGTCTTCAGAGCTGAGTTTAATTCGGCCGGAGACAAACTTGGAAAAATCCAAAAGTTCTTCAAGCATCTGGGTAAGCCGGTCACTCTCTTTGGCAATAATGTTAAGCCCGTCACTCAGCATTTCTTTTTGTTGGAAGCTTTCACTCTGCAAGGTAATCGCCCACCCCTTAATTGATGTCAAGGGTGTACGCAATTCATGAGACACAGATGAAATAAAGTTATTTTTGAGCTGTTCCTTTTTTACAATTTCATCGGCCAGGTAATTCAATGTATCAGAAAGTTTGCCGACTTCATCATCACGCATCTTCTTACTTTTGATTTGGAAATTGCCTGCGGCCATTCTTTGGGCCACGGACGTAACTTCCTGCAAAGGCACAACGATGGTATTGGCTAAAAAAATACTCACCGAACCCACGATGAGAATTACAAATAGCCCGATTAATATAAAGATTTCCTCGGTTTTTACAATATCCTGGTCGACGGCGCTCAAGGAAGTGATAAAGCGTAACACACCTACGATTTGATTGTTCGATTTCAGCGGATTGGCAACCGCCATGACTTTTTGCCCGTTTACGTATCCGACCCACTTACCTGTTTTGCCATCCAAAGCTTCTTTAATATCGTTGCCTGCCATTTCCGGTGAAATTGTACCCTGGGAGTCCATTACAATATTGCCGGCCGTGTCAACAATCTGCACTTCGGCATTACTCTGGTTCCAAAAAGCATCAACATTATAAAGCACATTGTCTTGCAGCGATGTATCCGAAAAATACTGAGTATACATATCCGCACAGATTTTTATCTGATTGCCCAGACTGCCTTCTAAACTGTTATAATAATTCTGCTTAACGATATATATAAGAAACAGTTCCAGAATCGCAACCGTGCAAATAATAACTATCATGAAATTGGCAGTTAATCTTCCTCTGATTCCTTTCATTATGTGCTCCTATTGGGCCCCGCCTGCCATCGATAGCCGGAACCCCAGACCGTTTTTATATATTCGGGTTCAGATGGGTTATTTTCCAACTTTTCTCTCAATCGCCGGATATGCACGTCTAAAGTCTTGGTCTCACCAAAATAATCTTCTCCCCAGACGGCATTCAACATCTCATTTCGTTTAAGCGCCTTTCCCTGGTTTTGCATAAACATCTTGAGTAAAGCAAATTCGGTTGGCGTTAATTCGATTTCTATATTATTTTTAATAAATTTATTGGCAGCAATATCCAAACATAAATCACCGCATTGAAGAACATTGCTATCCGCCGTTATATGAGCCCTGCGCCTTAACATAGCCTTGATCCGTGCTATCAATTCGAAAGGATTAAACGGTTTGACTAAATAATCATCCGCACCCAATTCAAGACCCAGAATTTTATCTGTATCTTGACTCTTCGCCGTTAGCATAATCACAAACGTTTGCGGCATCATTTCCCGTATTCTCTGGCAGACTTCGAACCCGCTGATTCCCGGCAGCATCAAATCAAGTACGATAACATCAGGTATAAAGACACTTGCCATAGCCAGGGCCTTCTCTCCGGTGTCGGATTCATCCACTTCATATCCAACCGCACTTAGATTAAGGATAATAAAACGCCTGATTGACTCTTCATCTTCAACAACCAGAATTTTCGTTTTTGTATCGTTCATCGGACTCTCCATTCCACGATTAAAAGTATATTTATATTCACAGCTTAGGGAGCGACAGTACTCACAACCAGTGACAAATAGGCCTGAACCCCGGCTTCTTTTAGGTGAACCCCGTCCGGGTAAAAATATTCATTGTGGCCGCTGCTGGCGGAATACCAATTCACCAGCCTTATTTTGGGATCAGCGGCTGCGGCCTGGGCCAAGATCTGATTGACCACACTCTCCCATGGTTTCGGAACCCGGGTATTAACTATCACGATTTGCCGGTCATTTCCGAGCGAATTCAGTATATCTATTAATTGTTTTTCTGTAAATGATCCATTTGCTCCCAACTCGATAATAACCGTCTTTCCCAGAATACCTTGTTCTTTAAGATTTTCTATCACCTTGGGCGCCTGGTACATTTGCCGGCCAATTGCCGCATCCACTATAATATTCGGGAAAAGCTTCTTCAATTCAGGTTCCACCTCTACCATCACCGAATCTCCGATAACCGTAACCCCTTTACCTGTAAATACACCGTTTTTATCTGTTCCCGGGTTTACCGCCTCAGTGCCGGTTTCCTTCTCAGCTCCATTTCCCTTGCTTGCGAGTGATTCTGTCTCCGCCGGCTTTGTTGGTTCCTTTCCGCCGACAACCTCAGATTTCGTATTCGTTGGCTCTGCCTGACTTATTACTCCACAACCACTCATCGCCATTATAAATACATAAGAGAGTACTATTATCCTCGTTATGGTTGCAGCCTTACCCCGAACTCCCCATAATTTGGGCCGCCGCTTCAGACCGTATGACAACCGCCGTAAAGATTGTTTCCATTTTCCGCGGCGGATCGGATCCTCGATAAAATACCAGGAAATCGCAGCCAGGGCAATGCTCAAGGCTGTTTGTCCCAGCGCCAGTTCAATATTCACTCCCCCCGTATTGACGGCCGGGCTGGTCAGCACTATCACCGGGTAGTGCCACAGATAGATCCCATATGACCATACCCCCAGCCACCGTAATGGCTGCGTCCCAAAAAGTCTGCCCAGACGGCTGGACGGATGAGCAAGTACCGCCACCACCACTGCCGCGGCTATTGAGAAAAGCAAGAGTCCGCCGTAATATAGAAAGGTTTGATACTGATTGCTTTTCCAAATCATCAATAATAAAACCAGCAGCCCTGCTCCTCCAACTGCATCAAGAATAATACGACGCTGAGGAGACAGAGCGGCCGACAGTTTTCGACTGGGCCATACAAGTGCAAGTACTGCACCAATAAGCAAAGCAAAAGCACGGGTATCGGTTCCATAGTAAACCCGGCTTGGATCCAGACCGGGTGTATAAATAATTGCCATGGCGGCAGCTGAAGCAACAAGCAAAGCCATTATTAATCCGATTAAACGACTTCGTTGAGGAACATAGCGAAATCCCAACCCCAATAATAAGGGCCCAACCAGGTAAAACTGTTCTTCCACGGCCAAAGACCATAGGTGGCCGAAAGGTGAAGGAGGTCCAAAGCTGGCAAAGTAAGAAACCTTATGTAAGATTAACCACCAGTTGCTGGAATAGAATATTGCAGCCAGCACATCATTCCACAAGGATGATAGTCGGGTTGGATCGTATAAAGAAAGCCAGACAATAACTCCCGTCAACATCACAAACAGTGCGGGCAGCAACCGCCGGGCCCGACCCAACCAGAATCCCTTTAGGTTTATGCCCCCGGAAGACTCCCATTGGACAACCAAAATGTCGGTGATAAGATAACCGGACAACACAAAGAATATACATACACCCAGGAGTCCTCCCGGAGCCCAAGTCAGGTTTAAATGGTAAGCAATCACCGCCAGCACTGCCAAAGCTCGCAACCCATCCAGTCCTGGCATGTAACGTCTGGCGCCCTGCGGATCTTGTCCATAATTCTCATCAAACCTAACCTTTCCATGCCGTTCCATTTGTTGCTTTCACTCTCCATCCCACTTAATTCGGAATCCCTCGACGTATATTGAAAGGTCCAGGCATGTCCTTTTTCATCACAATACCAATTTTTTAGGGAAATAGCTTTACAAAATGTTTAAGAATGGTTACGAAAAAGTAATATTTGCCGAATAATAGCAATAATTGTTTATTGGTTTAGCCAGAAATAAAGTAAGACTAAGCTTCAGGTGGAGTTTTAACTCCATCTGAAGCTTAGTCGCACTTATCCAGGGACTTAGTCGCTCTTACTCCTGCCTATAAAGGAGGGAGTCTTAGAGCGAGTTAGTCATCGGATAAAAAGACCCACATTGCGGGTATACGGCATAATTCTTTTAAAAGGCAAACAAAGAAAGCCGTAGACGAACTGCTCAGTCCACGGCTTAGGTTACTTATCTTTCTTTCAAGGTGTGCATAATGATATGATTTTTCAATAAAATCGAAGGGGTTGCTAGATCAGCTTATTCTAAGGAGTATTCCGTTCCAAACAATGATAGGGAAACAATATCATTAACTGTAACGGGTACATTAAAGGTTAACACCACCGTAAAACCTTCTTCTCCTCCGGAAACGCTTTTCTTAAATTGATCACTTCTAAGCGTTATACCGTCTGCAAGTGTTATGAAGCAATCATCAGTACCTTTGGTAAAGGCCATAAAGATTTCATCTAAGTATTCATTTAGATATTTACGATCCTGATTGCATTCTAAACTGATAGTGCATGCTAAAGGTGTGACATTTACGCTATTGAAGATAAAGTTGTAGCCAGCGAAGGTGACTTGCTTATTGACTAAAATACTTTTACTACTATCCGTTTTGGAATCAAAAGCGACCTTGAATTGCCAACAATCATCATATATGGATTTAAAGTGGGTACCAGCACCGTCGCCAAGGGTAAAATAGCCAAATTTCCTTAATTCTATTGAGTATTGGTCTTTCTTAAAATTATCCGTACCAATCAGCGTATATAGTATTTTGAATTGATTGGGTGCTAGGCTTTTATCTTCATCGCTGTAATAATAGCGGGTAGATACAGTTTCAAAATTTCTAAATAAGCTGCCTCCCAAATCATTATTAAATCTGTAGTTCTTAAGCGGCTCAATTCCGGTATCGTGCAGTACGGTATCCAGTTGCTTGGCCGTAACTTTCAACATAATTTCTGCGGTATTCCCACTTGAGATTACACCTATTACATTAATGGTGATCTCATCTGTGTCTACAACCGTACCCACTGTGCTCGAGGCCATATTATTGAGTTGTTCCGTATTCATATGACTATAATCTATTCCTACATCGTTATTTGCTTTATCAACAAAAAATTGTTTGAAAAAGTCACCTCCCGACAGAGTATATGCAGCAGAGCAAACTCCTGCCAGCAATAAAACTATTAAGATCGCTGCAGCTGATAATTTGAAATGAAAGACAGGAATTTTTATGTTTTTATCAAGATGTGTAAATGCTTTGTAGGTTGTTTCGCTAACGGCATCCTCAGCATCGGTGATGGAAGTATTCAAGTTTGTCGCCTCCTAATATTTGCAGAAAATTAAAACCATCTACCATATTATACCTAAAAAAGTATATCATGGCTTATCTTTATACATTATTATAGGAAAAACTGAAATATCAGTAGTTGTTCTTCGGTAGCCGTATTATTCAACGAACGCGACCGGGAGGAATGGAAGAGGGTAAAGGCCAATATAATCACGATTACAGGTACTATGGTTAAAATTATCCTTTTGCTTGTCACTTCGTCACTTCCTTTTCCCATAATACAACTCCAATACTCCAAAGATTTCATGTGCTTACAATATTATGGCAGCAGCTCTATGGACAGTAGCGAGCTGATTTCAAGCTCGCTATTGTCTTACAGGTTATCATGAGCGGGGTTGAAAATACGTGGCGGTAGGCGGCTTAGTATCCAGAATGGTGTCTGGATAGTTTTCATTTACCCACTCGGGAGAGTTAAGCTCCGTAATCCTTTTGAAGTGTACCTTATAGGTGTCGTACCAGTCTCGGGGATCGGCGTTTGCATATTTGATGTCCTCGCCGTCTAAAATCGTCCGGCACAATCTCTCCAAGATATGCCCTTTAAGTCCGGTTTGCCCGCCCTTTTCAAACTCGGTGAACAAATAGGGCAAAGTATTACCCCGACAGCCACGTAGGATGCCGTGATGCTCATGTTCAGAATAGCTGGAAACAAACTCTGCAAGGTGTTCATTTTAACGCCTCCTCAATAATTCGCTTCAGTTCCGTGGCTTCCTGTTCGGAAAGTTTCCTTTCACTAAGGAAGGCGGTCAAGTAGGTATTACTTGCCTACAAGGCTCGTCTCGACTACGTTGGTTATTTTGCTTTGCAGATCATACTCCAGGTATGTTGATTGACCATTAAGATAGGAATATTTGATGCGAATCTTTAGTTTTTGGTTATCAACGATCGGCTGATATTTATCAGTAGGAACGGTTACCAGTTGGAAATATGCCCCATCCCGAGTTTTGGGCGACATGATATTCTGCTCAATTACAAGTTCTTTCTTTTCTTGGTTTATATAATAATTTTTAATTACATCTGATGCGCCACTCAAAAGGTAGAGAGCTTCGTTATTATGAATGATTGAATAAGCAGCTCTACTTTCATTTGATTCGATGGTTGTCAAGCCATCTTTATATACATATTGAATATTCTGATCTCTAAAAATTTCTGGTATTTCATTAGTCAATTCAACTCCGTTGGGTATTATTAGATAAAGCACAAATGATGCTAGTGCCAAAGCACTTAATACAATATATTTCCGCACCTAAGAACCTCCTCATCAGCAATAAGCCTCTGCTGAGCAACATAAAGGAAGAGGTTAGCCTGCTCCCACTTATCAGGATATATAGATTACCCTGGGGGACCTTTGAGCAATCTCTCCAGTTCCTTGGTCGAAGAACACTTCCAATCCATTGTAACCATTATTTCCTGATTGGTCATCCATGCCATCTTCACTATTTAAAATATGGATGTACTTTTTATTAGCCTTGTTTCACATTGGAATGAAATACCAGCAATCAATAGCTAAATATCTTTAACGAGGAAGTCATAGAACCAGTGTTAACAATATGGAGTGTATGATGTTACTGCAAGAATCTGAACTACTATTCTGAATGATACGAAAACGTCTTTTGCAGAGGACTTGAACAAATACGTTGCTAAAACGTAGTCCTTAATATATAACTTAAAGCAGGCGTAGTTTGAAAAAACAGAGAGGTTTATAACGCATGCGGATAATAACAAATGGCAAACGTTTACCGATATGTTTGCTTTTATGCTCCTTGTTGCTTTTGGGATACTATAATTGCGGAATTTTCTCGTCAGCCCCGTTTAGCTCTTCAGGATTGAATAGGTTTGATACTGCCTGCTCCAGCGGAGTAAGCCAAAATTCATCAATGAGCGATAGATCCTATACTGGATTAGATTTTATTGGAGCCGTCAATGATTGTACCAGATTTATCATTTCTTCGTCTGGAAAATCGCGAGGGTTGGGCTTTAAAAATAATTATTCCTTTTTTGCTGCTGTATCTGCCGCTTATGTAGCCGCTTTAATCAACTATTTAAGGCTATCTAAAGAGATATATAATCAATTCGATTCCCGCCAAATAATAACCTGCCTCCATAAAAAAGACGGCATGAAATGACATGATCAGACGTAACTGAAGAACATATGGGTCGGCAAGATCGTCCATATAGGTTCAGTGCGCCCTAAAACTGTGATTTGTCATGAGATTTCATCCGTCCGAATGCGTAATCGTCCAAGCGGTGAGCGTATACGGAGGGTTATAATTGGAGGAGTTTTTTTGAATTCTAAATATACATTTTTTGTTATATTTATATTGACAGCCGTGCTGCTTTTTATTTCTATGTTCGGTCTGCAAATCGGGGGGGCCGAGATAAAAGGCGCAGACCAGATGCGATTCGGCATAGATATCCGCGGTGGAGTAGATGCCACCTTTGAACCCAAGGATTTGGGACGAGCACCTGCAGCAGATGAACTGGAGTCGGCCAGAGCTATTATTGAAACCCGTATGGATGCCGCCAATATCACCGATCGTGATGTTACCATAGACAAAACCAACGGCAAAATACTGGTCAGGTTCCCCTGGAAATCTAACGAGGCTGATTTTAACCCACAAAAGGCAGTGTCCGAATTGGGTGAAACCGCCCACCTTACTTTTAGAGGTCCGGATGGCAGCGTTATCTTAGAGGGAAGCGATGTGACCAAGAGCTATGCCCTAACAAGTCAGGTAGATCAAAAACCTGCTGTCATGCTTGAGCTGTCAGCTGACGGAGCTAAAAATTTTGCCGAAGCTACCGGCAGGCTGATCGGACAAAGTATCTCCATCTATATGGATGATACCATGATTTCTTCGGCAATCGTAGAGTCACAAATCATAGGTGGCGGAGCGAGTATTACCAAAATGGGGAGCATGGAGGCAGCCGCTCTTCTTGCCAATAGAATCAATTCCGGGTCTCTGCCGTTTTCTCTGGTCGCTAAAAATTGTAGTATAATAAGCCCCACTCTGGGCAATAACGCCCTTGCGGTTATGGTGCTGGCCGGCAAGGTAGCATTTGCCTTAGTGTGCTTGTTCATGCTTATCTATTATCGCCTGCCGGGCCTGGTGGCGTGCATAGCATTAATTTTACAAGTTTGCGGCCAATTGCTGGCCTTATCCATACCGCAGTTCACCCTTACCCTGGCCGGCATTGCCGGTCTGATTCTATCCATCGGCATGGGGGTTGATGCCAACGTTATAATCTCGGAGAGAATCAAGGAAGAGATCACGGCGGGCAAATCTCTGCGGGCAGCCATCGAGGCGGGCTTTAATAAAGCTTTTTCCTCTGTTTTCGACGGTAATATCACGGTTATCATTGTGGCTATAATTTTGATAAAATTTGGTTCCGGTTCGTTATTGTCATTTGGCTACACGCTGGTGACCGGCGTCATTATGAATTTTATTGCCGGGGTTACCGCATCCCGGCTCATGATTCGGTCGCTTAGCACGTTCGAGTCATTGCGCCAGCCGCAATATTTTGGAGCAAGGAGGACAGCCAAATCATGATAAGCTTCTACAAACATAGATATATTTATTTCATAATTTCAACCTGCCTGATTTTAGCTGGAGTTGTGGCGGTTTTTGTAAATGGTATTCAGCTGGATATTCAGTTTAAAGGCGGCACAATATTCAAGTACACTTATACCGGAACAATTGACGAAGCAAGAGCTGAAAATGTTGTTGAACTGGCGGTGGGGAAGACGACTAACGGTCAGTTGCAATCTAATATGGCTATGCAGGAACAGATGCTTATTTTGAGCCTGGCTGACAATGAAGCGCTTACTTCGCAGGAACAAGAAGCTGTAACGGCCGCACTTAACCAAGCATTTCCCAACGCCAATTTGGCCTTGGCTGAATCGCTGACCGTCGAACCGTTCCTGGGAGCACGATTTTTTAAAAACGGAATAATTGCTATAGGCCTTTCATTCTTATTGGTTCTAGTGTATGTAGGTTTCCGGTTTAAGAATATAGGAGGATTGTCAGCGGGTACAATGGCCATTATAGCATTGATTCACGATGCACTCATTGTCACCGCTGCCTTTATTGTTTTTAAGATACCGCTAAACGATTCATTTATTGCAGCAGTACTGACTATAATCGGCTTTTCCATTAATGATACCATTGTCATATATGACCGTATAAGGGAAAACAAGAACTTATATGGAGGGAAAATTTCTACCGAGGAACTGGTTGATACGAGTATCAATCAGTCAATGATGCGTTCTATCAATACTAATATCGCTGTTTTTGTAAGCATCACCATCGTATATATATTTGCCCAGATATACAATATTGAAGCCATAAGGTCATTTGCTCTGCCTATGATGTTCGGGACGATTTCCGGTTGCTACTCCACCATCTGCATTGCCGGACCACTATGGACCATGTGGCAAAATCATAAAAACTCAAGAAGTCTCGTTAAGGCATAACAATTAGAATACCATCCCGTCCGTTAATACGGACGGGATAGTTTTAAAAAACGTAAAAGAATGATTCTCGATGATGAACGGTCGAACTGTGTTTATCATAGAAGCCATCGTCGCTGGTAATAAATATGTTGATATAGTAGCGTCCGAAGGGTATTTCTAATATTTTAGCCCCGGGTCACCTGCCATTGAGTTCACGGTACCCTGGGGGTAAAAAACATTATAATGATCCAGCTGAGGATCGGGATTTTGCTGAGTAGCTTTAGGAAATATGAACAGCAGTTGATACTTTTCGCCGGCCTTATATACCAGCATGTCTTCGGTATCATAATTATGAGTATTGGCAGGAGTCCCCAATATCTCCTTAACATTTGACATCTTAATATCTTTTAGGCTGTTGTCAAATGACCGCACATCAAAAATCTGCTCACCTTTGTTAACCCCAAAAGCTGCATTGTGTTTTGAATAGGTGGCGTACCTGCCTTTAGCGGCAGCTATATATTCTTCCTGGTCAGGTTCTCCCCATTTCTGTTTAACCGTTTCTATGACGGTGGTTTCAACGGGTAATTCGCAGTTAATGGTTTTTCCTTGCCGGGCTAACTGCAGAATCTCATTCAACAACGCAGCCTGAGCGTCTTTTTTTTGCACCGGAACTGGGTTGCTGGATTCTACCGGATTTTTGACCGTTTGCGGGTCAGGTTGCGGAGTTTCTGATTTAGTTGATGAACAACCTATCACTGAGAACAGGGCGAACAACAAGAGAGCAGTTAAAACAACAAACCTCTTTAACATTAGAATTCTCCCTTCGTTAATTTATAGAACCTTCTCTTCTGCATTAGCGGGATTCGTATGCGACAACCGACCAGATACCGGTCTCGTCCTGCCGGATCAAACGCTTCAGATAGACCTGTTTAATTGGAGCATCAGAAACCATCACTACCGGCTTCAACCCCATTATTTGCTCCTATTTTGAAGGATGAATCGCCTATCTTTGGTTCGCCTATAATTCCTTGCGGTGACGCCTTTAAGTTGACGAAGGTAAGCGAAACCTGCAAGGGATCAAGGCGCCAGGGACTGTGACCGGCATCCACTTGCTGCTACAGCTTTCTCCATGGCATAAACCACATCAGTTTTAAATAAGCCGGTCCCGTTGGTTAATAATACGAATAAAAGAAAACTTGCTATCAGTGCGACAGCTGGCAAAATCCACTTGCGGCGGGAATGCCAGGTCTTATTACCAAGTATTGTATCATTCGCACCCTGGCGATGTGTAGAGTTATTAGTTTGTACTATGTCAGATACCTCTTGAGCCAACCTTTGCGGTTATCCAGGATCGGGTAATGCCGGTTCTCTTAAAGAACGGACCAACCTAATGGCTGCCTGATACTTTAATTTAGCTTCGCCAGAGCATTTTCAATTAGCAGGCGCTTGGTTATAAGCGTTTGATCGAAGACAAGGGTATTTTTTCGCTGCCAGCGCACAAAATATCGGTGAGGTGAAGAATAATGAAATGTAATGTTGGAAAAACCGAGCAGAAGATAAGGATAGGAGCGGGAATTGTAATTTTGGGGGTAGGTTGGTATTGGGGCAGTTGGTGGGGATTACTCGGAATACTGCCAATCATTACCGGCTCCATCCGCTATTGCCCGTTAAGTACGATTCTGGGAGTATCAACTTGCGAGGCGGAAGATCATTGAGCCGGTATTTGTTCTAGCCCTAATAGGCTTTTTAAATCCTCTAAACCGCGTGGGGGAAGCTGACGTACCATCTGCAGGTGATGTCTTATATACCTGGAGTTCTGCTCCACCCATCGCTATTAACCTTGGCAAATTCAGGAATATTTTACGAAGACTTGATGACTACGATGAATTACTCTCCTTTTCATAGCAGCACACGATGACCCTGGATACGAAGCCGCCCGGATCCCTTCCCGCCGGGCGGCTTCGTATCCAGGGTCATCCGTGGTTGCCCCCTCACCTGTCAATCCGCGAAAATCACAATCATTCATGACGAACCCCGTGTCAGAGACTAGAGGTATTCCCGTTTCTTCACACCCTGAGTCTATGGCGTGCCAAGGGTAATGTTGACTGAGGGTTGGGTTACCCATTAGCCAATTCTGCAAAATTCATTCTGACGTGGAAAAAACTGTTTGACCATCTTATCCCATCACATAGGATATCTTAAGAGATATCAGAATTGGATAATATCCCAGAGGACTTCTATTCATAGTTGGACTTGTCCATTTAAGAGAGCTTATAGCCTGTTTGAACATTAATGGTCTTTTACCTTAGACTATAACAGTACTACCAACTAAACTGCTTCATCAGACGATCGAAGCGATTGACCGTTCTTTGACAAAACAACAGTTTAGAAAGGGGTTTATACATGTTAGGTAAAAAGATCATTGTTCCAGTTTTCATAATATCACTATTTTTTACGGGTTTATTGTTAGCAAGAAGTGACAACGCCATGGCAGCCGCCAACCTTTCCATGGGCTCAGGTGGAGCTGAGGTAGTACAGCTGCAGGAAACCTTGAACACCAAGGGCTACGATTGTGGAGCGGCCGATGGTATCTTTGGCTCTCAAACATACGAGAGTGTAATCAGCTTCCAAGAAGATGCTTCTCTGGTTGTTGACGGTATAGTTGGGGCTCAAACCAGACAAGCTCTGGGGTTGTCTTCGACGTCCGGCTCAACCGTATCAAGAGGTAGTTCATCCAACAGCAAGTCAGGTAAGGTTTTAACCATGGTGGCAACCGCCTATGACGGCTGTTATGAGTGCAACAAACCGTACTATGGACTACCGTCATACATCGGACTGCCTTTGGCCAGGGGAATTGTGGCTGTAGATCCGCGGGTTATTCCCATGGGTACCAAACTCTATGTCGAGGGTTATGGAAATGCCATAGCTGCTGATCAGGGTAATGCCATCAAAGGAAACAGAATCGATCTGTTCTTCGATACTCATCAACAAGCGTTGAATTATGGAATGAAAACGGTCAAAGTTACAATTCTGTAATCCCGTGCCGACGGGATTTCCTTTTTACAGTGACCATTTTGGTTCGATAAGGCGGAGCAATGTATTGGAGACAAAGAAGGGAGTATTTTTATGTAAAAATAATTAGCTTCATTATAGTCCAACCCGATATATTGCTCACTTTATAATGATGACACCCCTGGTTAAACATGCTACCAGGGGTGAGTTATCTTTTGGATTTTTAGTATAGCGCAACTCAAGAGGTGGAGAAGGTCGAAGGCAACTGAACAACTTATTAAGGTTTAGTCTTGTTTGCACATTTTGTTTGCACTTTTTCTTTCATATCTTCCGGGAAGGCTCTTTCAAACTGTATCTGCGCCCAGGACTGTAATCTTTCATCTTCCAGCGACCACAAATCAACCAGAAAATCAATCATATGTTCAAGAGGAGGATCATAAGGTTTTTTCTCTGACCGGTTAGCCAAGAGGGTTTTCAGAACTTCCAGGGAGTGTTCATTTAACAGCTTATTTAAAGCTTCAGCAAAAGCTCGTTCACCAAAGCGGCCAATTTCATTCTTAATAGTCTCTTCAGCAGAAACAAACATTTCTCCTTTACCGGTGCTAAGCCACGTCTCAGTAGTATTAAAAAGCAGGCATAAATGTTTAATCAGAGGTCTGGAGGCTCGTTTAGTGCCATTCTCAATATGAGAAATGTGCTGTTGCGATACGCCTAATTGCTGAGCTAATGCTTCTTGTGTCAGCTTTAGAGTCTTTCGAAGATTTAAAATTTTATCTCCAATTAAGTCTTGCAAAAAATACACTCCCAGGATTTATAAATGTATTGACGTTACTACTAAGGCGTATTATACTAATTATGTTAGTTGTAAATATTAGACAATGGATGTCGAATGGCTCTTGATATTGGCATGGGCATCCATGTTGATTTGTCTGGAAAAACGTTCCTTGTTAAATGATGTATGCATAAATAATTTGCTCCTTGGCCGAAGCTTGGGTATATTTTGTATTTGCTGCCTGGCTTAATGGATGCTTGCTAATTAGTATTCATAATTGAGTAGCCTTGTGTTGCCTGTGATTTTTGCCTCCTTTAGCTTACCTGACTCCTGCAGGTATTATTCCGCCTTGCCTCGGAGTTTCGCTTTCAGATTTATACATACAGCTGCTTGTGCATTGTTTTTTTTGTTTTTTTCACAAAGAACTACCAGGTAGTAATAATGTTATGGTTTGCTGAGGCATGACGTTCCGGCGATCAAACCATATTAGTTATCCGAGGCACGGCTCTTAGAATATGGCGGCCAGTGTCGGTGTGTCCCTGGACAACTAACATATATCCTAGCTGGGCGAACATGAGGGTGTACATCCGCGGCTTATAACGGAAGGCAATGAACGGATAGCATAGAGAGTATAGCCCGGTGGACACAATATAGTATCAAATTATCTATTTGAATAAACTTAGATAAAGCTTAGCATACGTTAATAACAGTAAGCAAATATCGATAATGTGTTAGTTTTTGGTATTAATGCCGGGAATGCTGTAAGATTTCTGGTTGCGCATTACACTTGCCAAAATACGCAAATGAAATCAAGTCAAGGAGCAGAATGTCGCTTTCTAAAATATGTGTACAAATGATAGTACTGTCAAAATATGATGAAGTGCTTTCAGCCAATTTTATTTGAATGGTGATAGTATCGTGAGTAGTCTTATTAAGATACTGGTGGTTGAAAACAATGTTGAGGATATAGTACTTATTCAGCATGTTTTTTCCATTATCAAGGAAATCAAATGTGATTTAATATTTGTGGATAGTTTTATTGAAGCCATTGAATTATTGGAATTGGAATTTAATGATATCGATCTGGTTTTGTTAGATTTGGCGGTTCTTGATTCATGCGGGAATAAAACGCTTGAGGAAGTCTATGACATGTATTCCGAGATACCCTTTATTATACTTTGCAGCCCGGCAGAAGAAGAGACTGCATTGGATGCGGTACGTAAAGGCGCTCAAGACTATCTCATTAAAAGTGAGCTGAGTTCTTATCAGCTTCAACGTATCATAAATTGTTCTATTGAACGTAATTTATTGAGGATAAAAATGGCACGGATGTCTATTACAGACGAATTGACCAAACTCTATAACCGCCGTGGCTTTTTTACCATGACTAAACAACAACTGCAGTTAGCTCGACGGATGCGTAAGAACATAGGCGTATTTTTTATAGATATCGATGGAATGAAAGAAATAAACGATCTATTTGGACATCATCAGGGAGATCAAGCACTTATTGACATTTCCAAAATATTAAAGGATGCATGCAGAAGCACTGACATCATTGGCCGGATTGGTGGAGATGAATTCGGTATTTCCATCATTCAGGAGGTTAATTGTATAAAGATTATAGAGAAAAGGATTAGACATAAGATTGAATTGCAGAACGAAGCCCGTCTGCGCAAATATACACTTTCTATAAGCATCGGTAAATATTGCATCAATACACAAAGCTGCGTAGATATACAAAAGTCACTGGAAGAAGCTGATAGACTGATGTATATGGAAAAAACTCAAAAAAGAGGTTAGAAGCTGAACGAAGTTTATCGCCAAATTATCCGTGGCGCAGTGCGAGGCGGTATCTTATGATAACGGTATTTTGGATACCCTATCATCATAGCCCCAAAAGCCTTATGTCCTTCCGGCAACGCCAGTTCCTGCATCAGCGGAGGAAAGATCCCCGCGGCCGCCCCAACATATCCGGCCCAACAAGCGCCGATTCCCATCGAGTAAGCCGCCAATTCCAGATAATTTAACGCTATGGTGCAGGAACCCTGAGAGACGGTCATCGCTTCAGGTGCGTGAGCTATTATAATATGAGGAGCATCGCGGCAGATTCTGTCACTTCCCTGATCCCAGGCGGAACATATGGCCTCCATGTGCATGAAGGCAGCCAACTCCGGCATGTTTTCAATTACATAGTGCATCCAATCCACAACTAAGCCGGCGATACGGCGAACCTCGTTCTTATCTTCAATTACCAGCCAATGAACCGGCTGAATGTTATGCCCGGAAGGCGCATAAGAAGCAATGTCAATCAGCTTTTCCAGGATACTGCGATCGACTATTTTATCTTTGAAACTGCGGATAGAGCGCCGTGACTTCAAAAAATACTCGATCTGGTCAGCTTTAGGCAGCATATCTGAATTAAGCGGCAAACAATCAACCGCATTTACGGTATTTACAGATATGGCATCGTTCGGACATACGGATACGCAATGGCCGCAGCTTACACAAAACTCTTCGGCTTCGTTTACCGCAGCAGGGAATGAATCAGGTCCATTAAATTCAATAAGTTTTAATGGGCATTCGGCAGCGCAAACACGGTCGCGTTTGCATTTATCCTGATCGACAGTCAAAAAGCTCATTAACTCTCCTCCTATATATTAATCACATCTGTGTGTGGATTTTCCCAAATTATAGCATGGACTTGCTAAGCTTTGGTCTTTATTTATTCCATAAGGTTTTTAGGGGAATCGAAAGCCCTGCAAAATCCGGATGTTCCACAACATCTTCCTCCATTCCGGATGCTACCAGGGCGTAAACGCCATCATGCCAGGCAAAGCATTCGAGGGTTTTTTCCTGCGGATCAACCAGCCAGTAATGTTTAACCTGAGCCTCCAGGTAAATCTTCATCTTTTGGAGCCGGTCTTTGCGTCCGTTGGAAGGAGACAGTATTTCGACGACCAGCGTGGGAGCCCCGTTCACCCTGGTGTCGGTCAATATATTCTGTTCTCCTGCAATATAGAATATGTCCGGCTGAACCACATTGAATTCAATCGGGGTTACGTCCAGAGGCGCATCAAAGATCTCTCCTTCAGGATCAACATTCCAAAAATAATCTTCCAGAATCCTTTGCAGCTTGCGGGAAGCTCGCTGGTGAAGGTAACTGGGTGACGGTTCCTTAATCAACATGCCGTCCAGAATCTCAAAACGATAGCCCGGTTCGTCGGGTATTTCCAGATAGTCCTGGTAAGTGAGCTTCCTAGCAGGTTTTGCTTCATACCGGGACGCACTTTCCTGAACAGAAGCACCGCTCAATGCTCTGATTACCTCATCCAGCTTATACCGGTATTGCCTGCTGCCCAGTTCTACACAGGGTATTTTGTTCTCTCTGGTATATCTCCAGATCGTTTCTACAGAGAGATCCAGAGCCTCAGCCAGAACCTGAGCAGTTATTAATTCCTTATCTGCGGTCATAATATCACCTCTATATTGATTATAATCATTCTATAAACTATAATCAACCATAAACAAGCAGAGTAGTCAATAAACAACTTAATTACAGCGTTATTATTGAGGATGTTAACACAATCTGGCGTCATTTAAACTCCACCGTTCACAGACCCAGTTACAGCGCAACGAAATCAAAGCAAGATAATAAGTAAATGCAAGAAAAGTTAATATCCCCGTACTTAACTGAGATCTGTTTAGTTTATAATAAAAAACGGGGGAATATAAAATGGCCAAACCTTCTTTTAATGAGTTCACGGATATGCTGGATCAAGCCGTTAACCGCATCCCGGCACAGTTTTGCAGGGAGTTAAACGGCGGCTTCAATGTAAAGAAAGGCCAAAAACGTGAGGGCGATTATTACATCCTGGGCGAGTACGTTGAGGATGGCCACCTGGGTTGCTTCATCGTGTTTTATTATGGTTCCTTCGTGGGACTGCTGGAGGATGAGCCCAGGGAAGCCTGGGAAGAAGAGATTATGGATACAGTGCTGCATGAGCTGCAGCATCACCTGGAGTCTCGAGCAGGCAGAGACGATTTAGCCCGTAAGGAAATAGAAGAAATAGCAAAAGCCATGCGCGAAGATAAATGCTGAATTAAATAAAGTAGGGCTTATCGATTGAGAATCGTCACAATGATATGATGCACCTATAAGATCACAGAATGAAAGAAGCCTGGCTTGATCTCGTTAAGAACTCAGAATTATGCTTTCCGTATAACCCGCCCTTGAGCAACCGCTAGCATTTGTCCGTTGCCATCAACGACTTCCATCCGATACAGGCCTGTTTTGGAGGTAAGGTTCTCAACCCTGGCCTCCGCCCGTAATATATTGACTGCACAGAGATACTATCAAAAATGATCGTATCTGCTTTTATCTTGATAATTTCTGCAGAAGAGGAGTCTAATAAGGTTAATTCAGTTAAGCCAACTACAAATGGTATAAGTGGAATTACCGTCCTCGTTCTTTGGTGCGGTAAAGCTCAAATGATCTAAACCTTCCTTTGGGCCATCAACCACACAGCCTATGTCCTTCACCTACAGGCTGTTAAATTGAAATATTTTCCCGAATAAAAATATAAAGCAATCGTCAATTTAACAACAAGATAGGACTATAATCACAAAACAAATTGAATCATAAGGCAACTTATGTTGGCGGGTGACTCGATGTATAATTGGAAAAATGAATTCAAATTAGATAATTATGTATAATATGGCGAGGCATGAGAATGCGTCAGTTCTAGCCAGATGGATCGTGGGATGGTGGGAGGCGGCCTACAATACGATTTATTTAGGAAAATAAATGGAGCGAAAATTTTATGAATTGAGGTGATATATTAATGAGTATGGTTATTAATGAAGCATCCGTAACAATGGAGGGAATGGAGAGTATTCCCGAGGAACTCAAAAATAGTACCGCGAAGATATTGAATTATGCCGATATTCCAAGAGAGCATGCTGATCTTTTCAGATTTTATCTTAAAATGTATAACAACCTAAAGGACAAATCTTTGCTCGACAATGATACGATAAGGCTAAGAGAAGCCATCACTTCAATGTTTTTCCAAATCTATAGTTCAGTTTTAAAAAAAGTATTGGCAGAAAAGAACACAGATCGACTTTATCAAATGTTTTTAGTATATGGCTATATGGATGAAAAGCTTCTTGAGCCCAATCAAGTAAACACGCTTTATAATTTTTTAGATAAACCGGTTAACCAAGGAAGATATTCATTTTATAACATTAAAGATTGGTTGGAAAAAATTTCGAATAGAGAAGAAGACCCCTCCGTTAACGAATTCGGGCAGGATTATTATGAAGTATTCAAGGATAAAAAGAAGCGAGGGGAAGTTCATGACAAGGACAAAACTGGATATGATGAAAATAGGGATGGCAGACTTAACCACGAGATTAACAGCCTGTTGAAGACAGGGCAGAAGCTCTGTTGCGGTCAAATCGGAAGATATTTTCCTATTCTCAACAGTGAATTGATAAGTAATGACTTATCCAATGCGCTGATTACACCTCAGAAGATCGAAGAAAGCATAGATAGGATTCTAGGCATAGATTTTTCCGCTTTCCACCGGGAAATCGTATTCAATCAACCGGAAAAAGGCATAACCAAAGAATTAATAATGAAATCAGTTTTACCTAATTTAATTTTAATGCCCACATTCGGTTCCCGGGCAGTAATGTGGCAGGAACTAACCGGCAAGATAAAGACTTCTCCCGGTCGTATTATCCTTCCTATTTTTACAGATGAGGATTTGGATAATTTGATGATTGACGTTATTGCCAAGTTCCGGTGGGATTTATGCAAAAACATGTTTAATTATGTACGTAATGACGGATGCCAGAACTCGTTAACTGCTGATTACGCCAATTATCTTCAGTTCTATAAGAAGAACAACGATTTGTCCAATGAGGCTAAAGACAAAGTGAAGACCCAAATAGCTAAATGCCGAAATAATGTGAGAGAAGTATTTGCGTCAGATTACTTTACCTGGATTACTTATGAATCAAGAGGGCTGGTTCGCCTAAATAAAGTAGTCAGGGAGATATTTTTTAAATATTGCCCATTTACTAAAGCAATACGCGACAGCTTAGAGAAGCATCCCTTATTTAGCCAATATGTTGTTCAATTCAACGGGTTACAGCTAAAACAGAATAAAGTAATCCAAGCCCGGTATTCTAAACTGACCAGCCGTAATCATCTGCTTGATGCGGATTTAATGGGAAACCTGGAGTATTATCAGATGTAGATCCAATGATTATATGAAGCCAATTAAACTCAAAGTGCGCCTAAGAAGAGGGACGGTAAATCCTGCTACTTTCGCAGGCAATAGATCATGAAGGGGCTCATCTGAGGATCGAATTTACCTCTGTTATAATCGCCATATAGCTTATGTACGTTAAAACCTGCCCGTTTGATCAGATGTTCAAACTGTTCTCTTTCAAGCAGGTTAAAGGAAATATCCAGTTGACGTTCCACCAGCAACTCGCCATGTTTGTCGTAGATAGTATAGTATTGAGTGCCTGTTATCAGCCCGTGATCAGAATCGATGTGTTCCTCGGAGTGGAGCTGAAGAATTTGATAATCGGGAAGAGGAAATTTCCCGCGCAATATTTTTTCGCCTGTTGCCAAACGGGTTCTTTGGGCAGGGTTATGCAACGTGCATATGAACGTCCCGTTGTCTGTAAGATGGTCATGGATTCTTTCCAGGGCAACCATCTGCTTTCGCTCTCCGCTCAGTTCCATGAAGGAATTGAAAGGGATAAAAATATTATTAAACCTCTTGCCTAGATCGACGTGACATATGTCGGCTTCCACCAGACGTGCCTGAAGGTTGTTATCCACCAGTTTCTCCTGGAATTTATCCAGCATACGGGCAGAGTAATCCACGCAGGTTAAGGAGTTGCCTTGCTTAATTAGGGGCAGGGAGACCCGGCCCGTCCCGCACATTAGCTCCAAGACTTCGCCTTCCCGCTTCCTGAACTCTTCCAGATAAAAAGGAATATCAAGATCGGTGGTGACATAGTAATCATAGATGTCGGCAACATCATCGAAAACAATCGGTTTTTCTATTGAGCCCACCTCCTTATCCCGCTGCCTAACGATTCTTAACTAATTCTATCATCATAGACGAACGGCCAACAATAAATCTTATGAAGATAAGTGCTTAATGTTGTTGACCCATAAATGGCAACCTGTTACAATAAACTAACAAACGGTAGTTAGTTATTATTTGGGGAGGGACTAATGATCCTTACAACCAAAGAAAAAATTAAAAAAGCAGCCCTCTCAGCTTTTGCCCAGAAGGGCTATGAAGGCGCTACTATGCAGGAAATAGCCGAAGCAGTAGGGATTAACAAAGCTTCCATCTACAACCACTACAAAGGGAAGGAGGATCTATTTCTAGCCGTTTATGAAGACGTGGCCAATAAATATGAAAAATTGCTTAAACGCATGATTAAAGACTCGGAGAATATGGGGATACACGATAAACTCCTATACATGTTTAAGGAGTACATCCTTTTTTATTACCGGGATATGCATATTTCCTTGTTCTGGACCCAGACGTTGCTGCTTACTCCTCCGGAGATACGCAAAAAGCTATACACCGATATTTTGAAACGTGAACAGCCTTTTGAAAAAAAGATGTTGGAAATACTTGTGGAGGGAATGCAGCGGGGAATAATCCGCCGGGATATTCCTTCCAAGATGCTCATGTCTTACCGAGCCATGCGGGATGGTCTGCTGCTATGGATGCGGATAGTTCCCGAATTATCAGGTGAATGGATAGAGGTATTTTGGAAAGATTTCTGGCTGGGAATAGAAGAAAGAAGCGCTTATGGTGATGGGCGTGAAGTAACTCAAAGCAGCCTTGACCTGGAGGGTGTTCTAAATCCGCCTTTATCAAATAGTTTAGAAAAAATGTACACTACTATGTGCTTGATCTGCAAAAAGGAATTCGGGATTCCGTTTACGGACTACCGCTACAAAGACATTAAATACAAGCGCGATGTCCATCATGTCTGCAATGATTGCAGCAAGATGGTGCAGGAGGAATGCCAGAAGATAACCGGACTTTCTCCGGAATTGGTAGATATTTGGGAAAAAATGCTGGGTTACAAAGGAAGCAAACAAGTCAGGGTAACCCCTAAACCGGGTAAAGGAAAGGATTGATAATAAATGAAAGCTGTCAAGGAGTTCAAGGTAATAGAGTGCAGCGGTACTCCCTATGAGATAGGACGGCAGTGGGGAGAGGGATGTAAAGAGAACATTTTGAAGACTTCGGAGAATGCTTTTAATGCAATGAGTCTTATGTATCAAGCCACCAGGGAAGAAGTCATTGCCAAGGCGATGAAGCTTTTTCCTTTAGTTCAAGAGTTCGATCCCTATCTGGTTGAAATAATGAGGGGGCAGGCTGACGCTGCAGGGCTCAGCTTTGAAGAAATATTTACCCAGAAGTGCATGAATGAATTGACTTTTTACTACAACGGCAAAATTATAGGTTTATGCACCTCTTTCGCGGCAACCGGAAAGGCAACGGAAGACGGGAAAACAATCCTGGGCCAGAACATAGATTGGCTGGTTGGATCCCCAATAGATTTATTGAAAATTAATCACTCTAATGGCCTCGTGCAGTTCATTTTAAGTTTTGCAAATTCCACTGAATGGACCTTTTCCTCAGCCGGGTTTGGCATGTGTGTCAATGGCACATTAGGGCAGGATTACTCTTTTAATATTCCTTTAGCCTGTTACCTTCCCAGAGTAATGAGGCAGAAGAATATCCGCGATGCTTTGGACCTTCTAAAACAGGTTGCCCGCGGTCTGGGTTACTGTCATCTGGCTGATGCAAACGGACAAATGTGTGGTATTGAAAGCATTCATAATGATTTTGAAATCATTTATCCGGAAAAAGATATGCTGCTGTACGCCAATCATTATATTACCGAACGTTTTAAAGAAGGCGATACAGCCTCCGTATTTCAACCGGACAGCTACCATCGTTTAGATAAAATGCGGAGTTTCATGAACCAGAATTATGGCCGCATAACTCCTGAAATAGCTATGGAAATCCTGGCTGACCACGACCATCATCCCAATTCCATATGCCGGCACATTGATCCCACCGTCCCGGTTTCATCGGTAACACTGGCATCATTTATCATGCTTCCTGCCGAAGGGGCCATATATATAGCCTGCGGCAACCCGTGCGAGTATGAGTATACCCGGTATGAATTTTAAGGGCCTGTTTATCTTATCAGAAAATCATAGGACTTAAGCAGAATTCCATTGATGTTTGGGAATGGTTCTAAGCTCTCGGAGCATCGCGTAAACAAAAGGGGTTTTTAATAAAAAACGGGTATACCTGCCAATTGGACCGACCGACCGGTCGGTCGACAAAGGGCGGGAACTAAAAGCGAAAGGAGGTTTTTAAAATGGGAACGAGCCTATTAGAGAATGGAATTCCTACCATACAACCGGCAACTGTAGTTGATCGAATTGGTTATTTACTCAAGAACGGATACTACAATATGCAAATCCAGATGGTTATTACATTCGCTCAACACCTGGACACAGATGTTCTGAAAAAAGCGGTTAGATTATCTTTGGATGCTGAACCGATATTGCGATGCCAGTTTATTGAAAATGATAAACAACCTTATTGGCAACCTTTTGATAATCCTGACGAAATCCAGTGGTTTGAGTTTGTACAAAATGATAGTAAACAAGCGGCCATTGAACAGTTCTTGAAAAGTCCCTTTTATTATGAGGAGCAGATGCTCTGTGTCCAATTAATTCGGGTTAATGATAATGATATTCTCTGTGTGAAAATCGCTCATGCCTGTTCTGACGCGGCAGGTCTTAAGCAATATTTGCAGTTGCTGGCCGAAATATATTCAAACTTGCTAAAGGACTCCCGCTATAAACCTGAGCCGAATACCAAGCGCCGATTGGACCAGAAGAGTTATTTCGAGGCACTGGGTATTAAGGATCCATTGGCATTACTGGATCCAAATGACCAGCCTCTTCCAGCTACCTGGGCCTTTCCCTTTTATGGTGTTGAGTCAAAGGAAATACATTTTTCCATGCGCCGTTTTGCTGGTGAATCCTTCGATAGAATCAGGGCATTTGGCAAAGCTCATGCCGTAACCATCAATACTATAATTCTAACCTCATTTTTTAGAAGTATGTTTCAGCTATTGAACCCACCGGCCGGGGATGACCGGGAGATCTGTGTGACCATGGATTTGCGAAGGTTTTTTAAAACCAATCCGTCACAGGATATTTGCAACCTGGCGGTAATAACAATCGCAAGAATCTGCCGGGTAGAGCCAGAATCTTTTCTGGAGACGTTAAAAAGGGTGTCCAAAACTATGGATGAATTAAAGCATGCTCAAGTAGAATTGTCTGAAGCCGTGAAAACTGAAGCACAAGAGGCCATAGAATATTCACAACTACATGCTCTTTTTCAAGCAGCCAGGCCTGTGATTATAGAAACCGGCAAGTTTTCTCCAACCTTAGGTAATACGGGGATAATCAATCCATTGCAGTTTGGACAAATCACTGCCAATGATGCTTATCTAATTCCCCCAACTACTAATGTACCTGGCTTCATGCTGGCGGTCAGTACCTACAATAGAACCCTGACCCTGTCAACCAGTTACTATGAGCCATCACATAGGACCGAAGATGTTAATGCGTTGATGGACTTCATGGCAGATGAGTTAAATTCACTGTAACTACCTGCTTTTATAGGGGAGAAGCTTAAATAAACCTGGAGGGATTAAGATGAAAGAGAATCAAGTAAGTGATACGGCCATTAAAACAGCCTGTTGGCGAGCTTATCATTCACATATCGATAACCCGAAAATCTTTAATGATTTTCTAGCCTATGATTTGGTGGGCGAATCGGAGTATGAATCCTTTAAAACGATGTACGTGTTGATATTTAAAACGCTCGCGCCCCCCGAGCTTGCCGCATCCCTTTCTGATGACGCGGCTATTTTAAAACTTATGATGCAATCATTGGCTGCTCCGGCATTGACTCTCAGCCGCGCCCGCTATGCGGAGGACAAATTGTTCGATGCCTTGCGGCAGGGTGTAGGGCAATATGTCGTGCTCGGAGCCGGATTGGATACCTTTGCCTTCCGTCATTCCGAGGTAATGGAGGACCTGAAGGTGTTTGAAATCGATTACCCTGCCACCCAGGAGTTTAAACGTCTGCGCATAAATGAGTTGGGTTGGAAATACCCGATCAACCTGCACCTGATTCCGGCGGACTTCAACCAGGATAACCTATCGGAAGCCCTCGCTCGATCAACATACAGCCAAGAAGACCTAAGCTTCTTTAACTGGCTGGGAGTAACCTACTATCTGCCACGCGATGTGGTCTTTGCTATACTGCAGACTATTTCAGAAACAGCGCCCGCAGGCAGCAGGATCGTGTTTGATTATTTAGATACTGATTTGCTCATTCCGGAAAAGTCAGCCCAACGTTCACAAGAGATATTGATGATGGCTGAACAAGCAGGAGAGCGTATAAAATCATTTTTCAATCCGGAGATGCTGGCTGCCGACCTCAACGAAGTGGGATTTCGACTTGAAGAAAACCTGAACCCGTCGGAAATTAACGAGCTATACTTCAAGAACCGCCCGGACAACTATTATGCTTGCGAGAACGCCCATTTTGCCTGTGCGGTTGTCAAATAGCTTGGAAATACACAAATGGAGAGGTGGGGGACTTTGTTAGATCACAGGGGAGAAGTCGCTGTCATTACCGGAGCCGCCAGCGGGCTGGGGTTGGGGATAGCTCGATCCTGCGCCGCCCGGGGGATGAAGCTGGCATTAGCCGATATTCAAGATTGCGAACTTGACAGAATTGCCGGGGAGCTGCAAAAAAAAGGCTCCGACGTGTTGGCTCTGACCATCGATGTGGCCGAGGTTGATGATATGGAGCTGCTGGCCCACCGCGTTTATCAACGTTTTGGCGACGTGCACTATTTGTTTAATAATGCCGGCGTGCTTGGTAGAACCTCAATGCTTGACGCAATGTTAAAGGATTGGGAATGGATCGTTGGGGTAAATATGTGGGGGATTATACATGGAGTGAGGGCTTTTGTTCCCCGAATGCTGGATGGAGGAAAGGAGGGCCGCGTTATTAATATCGCCGGTGGAGCAGGATTTTTATCCGGTCCCGGCCTGGGCATATACCGCATGACTAAACATGCTGCGGTGGCTTTGTCGGAATCTTTGCATCATGAACTCGCAACTATCGGATCAAAAATCAAGGTATCCGTGGTATCTCCGGCCTTTATAAAAACCAGCATAATGGAAGGGGAGAAGACCCGCCCATCCCGGCTGCAAAACATTGCCAGACCTCCGGTTGACAATCCGGCGGAAGAAGCGATATTGGGTTTTTTCAACCGGCAGGTAAATAACGGACCGGAGCCGGAAGCAATTGCTGAAGCTATCTGGGCAGGGATTGACAGCCAGAAGTTTTATATCTTCGCTCCCTCCCTGTCCGAGGATATCTTAACCCGTAAGGCGATACAACACCGGTTTGACGCTATTATAGGCGAGGAAAACCCCGTTAATCCTTTACCGGCACCGCCTACAACTAAATATGGATCATAGAGCCGGTAACGGTCAGACAGACTGGGTTTAAAAATCACTTAAGAAAGTTAGGAGGGTATAAATGAGAAAGAATAAAACGAGTTATTCAGCATCGATAATAACTTACTGTCGAGCCTATCATGCGGCGCATGATGAACCAAAGATATTTGATGACTTTCTGGCCGGTCACTTGCTTACCGAAGAGCAACGAAAAAACTTCGACGGGATGATATATAAATCTAATAAGGCACTCTATTATATAGGCTCCCGCAAGGCTGTTCCCTCCATCATAAAATTTTTGCTTCCCCGGCGTTTTAAACGTACCTTTGAGGCTATTGCTCCCCAAGATTTGAACCTGATCTCCAGCCCAACGTCGGCCGTGGATTGGTATATGCATGCTCATGGAGGTCTGGCCTTGGCAGTCAGCAGGTCCCGGTATACCGAAGACAGTTTGGCGGCGGCGGTCGGGAAAGGAGTCAGGCAGTACGTGATCCTGGGAGCCGGGATGGACACCTTTGCCTTCCGGCGCCCGGAATTGATGGGGAAGCTCCAGGTGTTTGAGTTTGACCATCCGGCTACCCAGTCTTTTAAACGTCAACGCCTTACTGAACTGGGCTGGGAGATTCCCAAGCAACTACATTTTGTTCCGGTTGATTTTACGCGCCAGAGACTCGATGAGGAGCTTGAAAATTCATTGTATGACCCGAAAGCCCGGGGATTCTTTAACTGGCTGGGTGTCACTTACTATCTGTCCCGTGAAACTGTATTTGATACCCTGCGTACAATTGCAAACATCGCCCCAAAGGGCAGTACGATTATTTTTGATTACCTGGATGCCGATGCATTTGATCCTGCCAAAGTAGCTCCACGGGGACAGTGGTTTTTGTGGTCGCATGTTGCAGGTGAGAAAATGCAATCCGGGTTTGACCCGTCGACGCTGTCTCATGACCTGGCCGCTTTAGGGCTGTGTCTTAAGGAAAATCTAAGCCCTGCAGACATCGAAAAGCTCTATTTCCAAGGACACCCGGGCAACTACCATGCCCAGGAACATGTCCATTTTGCCTGTGCAGTGGTCGAATAGCATAGCAAAGGAAGGAGGTAAACGCTTAATGAATAACTTGAGTGGTATTACCAGCATAATGCCGGCAACTGGAGTTGATCGAATCTGTTATTTACTCAAGTACGGATACTACAATATGCAAATCCAGGCAGTCATAGCATTTGATCAACATCTGGATACAGATGTTCTGAAAAAAGCGGTTAGATTATCTTTGGATGCTGAACCGGTATTGCGATGCCAGTTTATTGAGAGTGATAAACAACCATATTGGCAGCCTTTTGAAAATCCAGACGAAATCCAGTGGTTTGAATTTGTACAAAATGATAGTAAACAAGCGGCAATAGAAGAGTTCCTGAAAAGCCCGTTTTATTGTGAAGAGCAGATGGTGAGTGTCCAACTAATCCGAGGCAATGATAATGATACCCTTTGTGTGAAAATCTCTCATGCCTGTTCAGACGGTGGAGGTCTTAAGCAGTATTTGCAGTTGCTGGCCCAAATATATTCAAGCTTACTAAAAGATCACAGCTATAAACCTGAACCGAATACCAAGCGCCGGTTGGACCAGAAGAGTTATTTCGAGGCACTGGGAATTAAGGAGCCACTGGCATTACTTAATCCCCATGCCCAGCCTCCGCCTGCTGCTTGGGCCTTTCCCTATTATGGTGTTGAATCAAAGGAAATGCATATTTCCATGCGCCGTTTTGCTGGTGAATCCTTCGATAGGATCAAAGCATTTGGCAAATCTGATGCAGTAACCATCAATACTATAATTTTAACCTCATTTTTTAGAAGTATGTTTCAACTTTTAAACCCATCGACCGGAGATGACCGGGAGATCGGTGTAACCATGGATTTGCGGAGGTCTTTTAAAACCAATCCGTCTCAGGATATTTGCAACCTGTCGACAACGATAACTCCAAGAACCTGCCGGGTGGAGGAAGAAGCTTTTTTGGGGACATTAAAAAGGGTGTCCAAGTCTATTGATGAATTAAAGCATGCTCAAGCAGAATTATCTGGCGCCGTAATAATTGAAGCACAAGAGGCCATAGAATATTCACAACTACTCGCTCTTTTTCAAGCAGCCAGACCCCAGGTTTTAGAAACTGGCAAGCTTACTCCAACCTTAACTAATATGGGGATCATCAATCCATTGCAGTTTGGAGAAATCACTGCCAATGATGCTTATCTCATTCCACCAACTATTTATGCACCCGGTTTTTGCTTGGGGGTCAGTACCTACAAAAGAACGCTGACCCTGTTAGTCGGTTATTGTGAGCCTTCACATAGGACCGAAGATGTGAAGGCGTTGATGGACTTCATGGCAGATGAGTTGAGTTCCTTTTAACTGCCTGCTTTTTAAAGCAGCTTAAACCTCGCCAAAGTGGGATTTCGACTTGAAGAAAACCTGAACCCGTCGGAAATTAACGAGCTAAACTTCAGCAACCGCCCGGATAACTATTATGCTTGCGAAAACGCCCATTTTGCCTGCGCGTCGAATAGCATAGCAGGATCACATTTGCTTATGCTGGGGGAAAGAGGTGATTTATATGTACACAACCATATGTTTGATCTGTAAAAAAGAATTTGCGATACCGTTTTCTGATTTTCGGTATAAGGATATCAAATATAAACGGGATAAACATCATTGCTGCGATAAATGCGGCAAGATGGTTCAGGAGGAATGCCAGAAAATCACGGGGCTGACTCCGGAGATGATAGACGTTTGGGATACGGTTCTTTCTAAATATAACAAATTGTAATATCACTGTGCTGCTCAGGTGTATTAATAGATGGATTTTCAGAGGGAGGTAAACGATTAATGAATAACTTAAATGAGATTCCTAATATATTGCCGGTTAATGGTCATGATCGATACAATTATCTGGTAAAAGATGCAGGTTCAAATACACAGTTACAAGCGGTTGTTTCATTCGATCAACGCCTGAATACAGATATATTAAAAAAGGCGGTTAGATTATCTTTGGACGCTGAGCCGGTGTTGGGATGTAGATTTATAGAAGATGAGAAGCGGCCCTATTGGCAGCGTTTTGCAGAACCGGACGAAATTCCGTGGTTTGAGTTTATCCAAAGTGATAATGAACAAGAGACCGTGGAGCAGTTTTTAAAAGGTCCTTTCGCTTCTGCCGGACAGCAGGTCAATGTTCGATTAATTCGGACTGAGGGCGGAGATACACTCTGTATAAAGATTTGTCATGCCTGTTCAGATGCCAAAGGTCTGAAGGAATACTTGCAGCTGCTGGCCGGGATTTATTCAAGGTTAAAAGAAGATTCCGGTTTTCAGCCTGTACCCAATAAGGGCCGCAGAGACCAGAAGCATTATTTCGATGCCCTGGGTATTGAGGAACCACTGGCCCTATTTGACCCCCAGGCTCCTTTTATGCCGTCCACCTGGGCATTTCCCTATCATAGTTATGAGATTAAGGAAATGCGTATAAGCATGCGCCGGATTAGGGATGAGGTTTATGACCGGATAAATGCCTTTGGTAAAACCCATGGGGTTACCGTCAATACCATAATTACCACGGCATTTTTCAGAAGCATGTTTGAGCTAGTCAAACCGCCGGTTGGCGAGGAGATGGGTATATGCGTGACCCTTGACTTACGCCAGGCTTTTATCGGCAACCCCAACCAGGCAATCTGCAATCTATCGGTAGCTATGTATCCCAGAATATACCGGATAGAAGAAGAGCCTTTTTTAGAGACCCTGAAGAGGGTGTCCGGCTCGATCGAGGAATTAAAGAGTAATCGAGCAGGTTTACCAGATGCGGTGGCACTGGAAGCATTATGGGGCAATATTGATTTTTCACAAGCACTTGGTCAAATGCAGGCACTCGTACAGTGGCTCAATGAAACCGGTAAATCCTATCCCTTTTTATCCAATATGGGGATTATTGATCCTTTGAAGTTTGGCCAGACCGTTGCCGCTGATGCTTATCTTGTCGCCCCGACCGCCTGTGCTCCCGGTTTTATGCTGGCGGTCAGTACCTACAATAGAACCTTGACCCTGGAAGTAAGTTATTACGAACCTGCACATAGAAAAGAAGATATCGCAGCATTTATGGATTTGATGGAAAAGGAATTAGAATCACTATAAGGATATAAAATGGGTGGATTTTTGTGCTCATTAAAATCCTGAGCACGTCGGGCTTTAAATGAGAAGGGGGAATGGGGATAATGGCAGCGAGTATATTGGAAAATGGTATTCCCAACATATTACCGGTTAACGGTCATGACCGTTTTAATTATAGCCTTACGCATTTTAGCTCAAATATACAAATACAAGCGGTCGTTGCATTTGATCAATGCCTGGATGCCGATATCTTAAAAAGAGCGGTCAGGTTATCTTTGGATGCCGAGCCGGTCCTGGGCTGCCGATTTATTGAAGATGAAAAGCAGCCCTATTGGCAGCGGTTTGAACAGCCCGGCGAGATGCAATGGTTTGAGTTTGTAATCAAGGATAATAAGCAAGAGGCCGTGGAGCAGTTCTTGACAGGCCCGTTTATTGGCAAAGGGCAGCAGATCAATGTCCGGTTAATTCGAACCCCAGCCGGAGATAACCTTTGTGTCAAGATTTGTCACGCCTGTTCTGACGCCGGAGGTCTTAAGGAATACTTGCAGTTGCTGGCTGAAATTTATTCAAGGTTGCAGAAGAACCCTGATTATAAACCTGAGCCGAATATTCAAGGGCGGCGGGATCAGAAGCATTATTTTGAGGCCCTGGGAATTGAGGAACCAATTAAGCTATTTGATCCCCAAAATCAGCCGCCGCCTCCCACCTGGGCGTTTCCCTATCATGATCTTGAGTATAAGGAAATGCGTATATCTATACGCCATATCAGGGATGAGGCTTTTGAAAGGATTATAACATTTGGTAAAACTCATGAAGTAACCATCAATACCATAATTCTAACGGCATTGTATAGAAGTTTGTTTGAGTTCATCAAACCTCCTGTTGGAGAGGAAATGGGAATTGGTGTAACCGTTGACTTGCGCAAGGCTTTTAAAGGCAGCCCGGAGCAAGCCATCGGCAATCTTTCGGTAAGTATGTATCCCAGGATATGCAGTCTGGAAGAAGAGCCTTTTTTAGAAACCCTGAAGAGGGTGTCTGCATCTGTTGCGGTTGTAAAGAATGCTCGCGCAGATTTACGCGCTGCGGTGGCAATGGAAGTATTCGGTGCTATGGAGTATTCACAATATAAGGGTATTATTCAGGCAGTCTGGCAGCAAATGATTGCAACCGGCAAATCTGATCCGGCTTTATCCAATATGGGGATTATTAGTCCTTTGCAGTTTGGACAGTTCGCAGCTGATGATGCTTATATTGTTACCCCCAGAATTTGTGCGCCCGGCTTTTTGATGGCGGCCAGTACCTACAATAGAAACTTGACCTTGGAAGTGAGTTACTGCGAACCTGCACATAGAAGAGAAGAGGTCGAAGCATTTATGGATTTGATGGAGAAGGAATTGAGATCACTATAAAATACTTTGAAAGGAAGTATACCTCTGGTTTGTACGGCGCTATTGTAGAATCAGGAGGTGGATTTGATGGGAAATACTGAACTCTCAAAATCAAAAGCATTTACGGCGCCAATAGTCGGTCTTATTGTTTTGGGCCTGGTATTATTTATTCCCGCCGGCACCCTGAGGTATTGGCAGGCCTGGATTTATTGGACGATATTTTCGATCCTCACCCTTTTCATTACAGCCTATTTCTACAAAAGAAGCCCCGAATTGTTGGCCAGGCGTAAGCAGGTTAAAGACCAGAAAACGGTGAAAAAAATTCCTGCTTTCTTAAACCTGTATATACTGGCTTATTTAGTCCCCGGTTTTGATTTTCGCTTTCACTGGTCAACGGTGCCGGTTTGGGTGGTTGTTGCGGCCAATCTTATGGTTTTCCTGGGCTACGTTTTTATCATCAGAGTTTTTAAGGAAAACAGCTACGCTTCAGCCAATATAAAAGTTGAAGAAGAGCAGCAGGTTATATCGACCGGCCCCTACGGCGTAATACGTCATCCCATGTATACGGGACTGTTGGTGATGATATTATTTGCTCCCCTGGCTCTGGGTTCCTATTGGGCTGTCATACCGGGTCTTCTTTATATACCATGGACAGTCATCAGGATAAAAAACGAGGAGGAATTGTTGTTAAGAGATCTTCCCGGCTACCGGGATTATTACACAAAGACACAATACCGTTTAATACCATCGGTATGGTAAAATCTTGACTTTTATAGGTATTACTTTTTGTCCTAAACAAGAAAGGGGCTTTAGAAAAATGGAAGCGAACATATGGGAAGATGGGATTCCCGCCATAATACCGGTAACTGAATTTGATCGAACCCTTTATTTACTCAAGTATGGATACTACAATATGCAGATCCAGGCGGTCATCACATTCGATCAACACCTGGATACAGATGTTCTAAAAAAAGCGGTTAGATTATCTTTGGATGCTGAACCGGTATTGCAATGCCAGTTTATCGAAAATGATAAACAACCTTATTGGCAACCCTTTGAAAATTCAGACCAAATCCAGTGGTTTGAGTTTGTACAAAATGATAGCAAACAAGTGGCAATTGAACAGTTCTTGAAAAGCTCATTTTATTTTGAAGAGCAGATGCTAAGTGTCCAGCTAATTCGGGGCAACGATAATGATACCCTTTGTGTGAAAATCTCTCATGCCTGTTCTGACGCTGGAGGTCTTAAGCAATATTTGCAGTTGCTGGCTGAAATATATTCAAGCTTACTAAAGGACTCCCGCTATAAACCTGAGCCGAATACAAAGCGCCGACTGGACCAGAAGAGTTATTTCGAGGCGCTGGGTATTAAGGAGCCCCTGGCATTACTGGAACCCCAGGCCCAGCCTCTGCCCGCTTCCTGGGCCTTTCCCTATTACGGTGTTGAATCAAAGGAAATGCATATTTCTATGCGCCGTTTGGCTGATGAATCCTTTGATAGAATCAGCGCATTTGGCAAAACTCATGCAGTAACCATCAATACTATAATTTTAACCGCGTTTTATAGAAGTATGTTTGCAATGATGAACCCGCTGGCCGGGGAGGACCGGGAGATCTGTCTAACCATGGATTTGCGGAGATCTTTTAAAACCGATCCGTCTCAGGATATTTGCAACCTGTCGGTAACGATAACTGCAAAAACCTACCGGGTTGAGGAAGAAGCTTTTCTGGGGACATTAAAAAGGGTGTCCAGGTCTATTGATGAATTAAAGCATGCTCAAGTAGAATTGTCTCACGCTGTGAGAATTGAAGCCCAAGGTGCCATAGAATATGCGCAACTGCGTGCTCTTTTACAAGCAGCCAGGCCCCAGTTTTTAGAAACTGGCAAGGTTCCTCCAACCTTAACCAATATGGGGATCATCAGTCCATTGCAGTTTGGACAAATCCCGGCCTATGATGCTTATTTTGTTACCCCAACTATTTATGTACCAGGTTTTTTACTGGGGGTCAGTACCTACAATAGAACCCTGACCCTGTTAACCAGTTATTATGAGCCTTCACATAGAAGAGAAGAGGTCGAAGCATGTTTGGATTTAATTGAGCTGGAATTGAGGTCTCTACCTGCCAATGAAGCTGGGTTGACCTAAAACGAGAGAGGAGCTGGTGTGAAATGGAAGTAAACAAATGGAAAAATGGAATTCCCAAGACATTACCGGTTAATGGCCATGATCGATTTGAGTATATTCTGAAGTACGAAATACAAGCAGTCACTACATTTGATCAATGTTTGGATGCCGATATCTTAAAAAAGGCCGTTAGATTATCTTTGGATGCAGAACCGGTTTTAGGCTGTCGATTTATTGAAGATGAGAAGCAACCTTATTGGCAGCGCTTTGAAAATCCAGACGAAATGCCATGGTTTAAGTTTATACAAAAGGAGAATAAAGAAGAAACGGTTGAGCAGTTTTTAAAAAGCCCATTTGCCTGCGAAGGCCAGCAGGTCAATGTCCGGTTAATTCGAACTGAAGATGGCGACACTCTTTGTGTAAAGATTAGTCATGCCTGTTCAGATGCAGCCGGTCTGAAGCAATATTTGGACTTGCTGGCGGGGATCTATTCGAAACTGCAGGAGGACTCTGGTTTTAAGCCTAATCCCAATCAGGGCCGCAGAGATCAGAAGCATTATTTTGATGCCCTGGGCGTTAAGGAGCCATTGGCGCTATTTGACCCCCAGGATCCTTCTTTGCCGCCCACCTGGGCCTTTCCCCATCATGGTGTTGAGTGCCAGGAAATGCATATAGCCATGCGCCGTTTTAGGGATGAGGCTTTCGAAAATATCATAGCATTTGTCAGCACGCATGAGGTGACCATCAATACCGTAATTCTAACCGCATTCTTTAGATGTATGTTTGAACTAATCAAACCTCCAGTTGGAGAGGAAATGGGGATTTGCGTACCCGTTGATTTACGTACGGCTTTAAGTGGCAGCCCGGATCAAGCTATATGCAACCTATCGGCAGGTATATACCCCAGAATACCCAGGGTAGAAGAAGAGTCCTTTGCAGAAACCCTAAAGAGGGTGTCGGGGGTTATGGAGGTATTAAAGAATGATCGAGCTGAGTTATGCGATGCGGTTGGATTAGAAGTATGGGGAACTATTGATTATTCCCAAACCCTTGAACAAATGCAGGCGATTATACAGTGGACGGCTGAAATGGGTAAAAGGCATCCTCTTTTATCTAATACTGGGGTTATCAATCTTTTACAGTTTGGAAAGATCGTTGCCATTGATGCGTATATTATCACCCCAACAGTTTATGCCCCTGGTTTTATGCTGGGTGTCAGTACTTATAAAAGAACCTTGACCTTGGAAGTGAGTTTTTGTGAACCTTCTCATAGGACAGAAAATGTCGAAGCATTTATGGATTTGATGGAGAAGGAATTAAGCTTTCTATAACGATACGGCGAAAGGATTTACTTATTTTTGGTCGAATATGGAAATTAATTGGATTATCAGAAAGGAGCTATATTAATGAGTGATTATAATTATGATACATACTGCGGCTTATATTGCGGAGCGTGTTCTATACTAAAAGCTTACCAATCGGGAATAAAGGACCCTTTTGCCTGCATGTTCAGCGACGAACTGGGCATGGAGCTGAAATGCCACGGCTGCAAAACGGATGATTTGTTTGGAAACTGTGCCCGATGTATTATCAGGCCATGCGCCAAGGAAAAAGGCGTGGAACATTGTATTGATTGTACTGAGTATCCCTGCCAGATTTTAAAAACCATGGGATTCGCAGTGGACAAACTTCCGCATTGGAGTATGGCTGCTGCCAATGTTGAAACTATAAAGAATAAGGGCGCGGAAAGGTGGCTGGAGGAGCAGGCAGCCCAGTGGAAGTGTCCCGATTGCCAGACCGATTATACCTGGTACGGTACCCATTGCTCCAATTGCGGCAAAGATCTGGGAGAAGTTAAGGCCTATAAAAACAGTTTTGATAAGAGCATCTTCCAGATGCCGATGCCCAGCCCTGAAGAGATGTTTAAAAAGGAGTCGGTTTTTAAGCTGGAGGGAATGGATCAGGTAACGATTCAAAAAGACATCGCCTATAGTGAACAAGGCAGCGATCTGCTTCTGGATTTATATTTACCGCCCGATCACTCGCTCGATAAAAAACTTCCTATGGTGGTACTGGTGCATGGTGATGCTCCCGTTTCAGGTTTAAAGAACTCAGGACAATATACTTCTTTAGGCCGGGTAATAGCCGCTTCAGGGATGGCCGCAGCCGCCTTTAATCATCGTACGTTTATGCAGGGTGCTGAACTAAAAGACATTTTGGGCGATATAGAAAACCTTTTAAAATTCCTGATTGACAATGCTGACAAGTATGGACTGGATAAGAACTGTATGGCCATATGGTCGTTCTCCGCTGGAGTACCGTTCGGTTTATACGCAGGCCTTAACCAAAAAACCGCTTATATCAAATGCATGGCTGCATACTATGGTTTTGGGGACTTCCCATCGTTATATAAATTGTTGAATATACCCGTTAATGGCGATGCGGTCAAATTTGCCGAGGAATGCTCTCCGGTAAGGTTGCTTAGTCAAAACCCGGATAAAACGGCTTCGCTGCTTATTGCCCGGGCCGGTATGGATATGTTTCCAGGTCTTCTTGAATCGCTGGATAACTTTATTATGGAGGCGCTTAAAAATAATGTCCTTATTGATGTCTATAATCATCCGTCCGGAGTACATGCCTTCGATCTGTTTAATGACGACCCCAGGACACATGAAATAATAGAAAAGACTCTGGAGTTCTTAAAGAAGCATTTATCCGGGGTTTGATTTTAAGGTTGCAATATAGATACTCACCAGAGCGAGCAAAGGAATAAAGAGCAAGGCATTCAATAATCCTGTGATTGAGACGAATAATGTATGGGGACACACCCCTTAAGGGGAATGTCCCCGTAACAAGTACGTTGATTGAGCGGGATTATTGCACTGCCAGCATAAGGGCAACCAGGGCTTCTGACTTCGCTTGCAGCTCGTCACAAGTCCGGTTTTCTTTAAATAACACAGCTATTTGCTACTTTATTGGTGAGCGAAGCGAACATCAGTGTGCCCGGAGGGTGCTTTTTTTGACGCTCTGGGGTGGGTTAGGCTTTGCGTATAACCCGCCCTTCGACCACCGCTACCATATGTCCGTCGCCATCAACGACCTCCATCCGATACAAGCCTGTTTTGGAGGTCAGGTTCTCTACCCTGGCCTCCGCCCGTAATATCTCTCCCAATTTGGTGGCTTTAACAAATGATATATGAGCATCCAGAGCCAGAGCAGAGGGGCCGTGAGAATTGCTGGCGGCGCCAAAAACTACATCAGCCATGGCGAAAATAGCAGCCCCATGAGTTATGCCGTGGCCATTCAGCAATTCCGGTTTTACTTCCATGCTGGCCGATGCATACCCTTCTCCAACTTCAACTAAGGTTATTCCCAGGTACTGAGCTAAAGGATCGTTTTTGGCAAGAAACATTTTATTATGGTGATCTTTATTCATTAGATTTCACATCCTCAGTTTCTTATAATTATGCGATTAAATGCTATAGCCACTCGCACACTCTCGTGAACCTTATCCCCAATTATACTATATTGTTGCTCATAGGTTCGCACAGGAGCGGTTGCTCGTGATTAATTATGCAGCAACGGCTTAAAAAATAATGTTATTATATAGAAAAAGCAGGTGAGAGAAAATGGATGAAAGTCAACTGAAGTACCATCATCTTGGCATTCCGATGATAGAACCCAGGGCGGGTGAAGAATACATCCCTGATTATAAGATGTATGTGCAGGGTTTTTCCAGCAGCCGGTTCGGTATAGAATGGATGCGTTTTGAAGCTGGCTGCACCCTGCCTGCTCTGGTGAAAACCATGCCGCATATCGCTTTCCAGGTTAACGATGTATGGGAAGCAATTAAAGGACAGAAGGTTCTTATTGAACCGAACTCTCCTTCTCCAGGCGTGCTGGTTGCTTTTATTGAGGAAAACGGATTACCCATCGAATTTATTCAGTTTGCTGAACAAACATCAGGAGAGAAGGTGTAGATTTGGGTTTAATCTGCCCCGCAGAAACCGAGGATATGAAAGAAATTCTCGCTTTGCAGAAGACCGCTTATATCACCGAGGCGGAGATTTACAACGACTTCAATATACCTCCGCTCCTGCAGACGTTGGAAGAAATTATTAATGAAGCCAAAGATGCTCTGGTCTTAAAAACCGTGGACAGACGGAAAATCATCGGTTCAGTCCGGGGACAAGCGAGGGATGGGACCTGCTACATCGGCAAATTAATGGTGCTGCCCGATTGTCGTAATAAGGGAATTGGCAAGGATCTCATGAAAGCCATAGAAGATGCGTTTCCTGATGCACGCTATGAATTGTTTACCGGTCATCTCAGCTTTTCAAACCTTGCTTTATATGAAAGCCTGGGCTATAAAAGGTTTAAGACGCAAAAAATCAACGAAGCTCTGGAATTAGTGTACTTGGAAAAAATACGTATGAATCCTGAAATCCATTTATAACAAAAGGGGATGGGGTTTTGGACCCGGGAATTACCATACGCAATGGGACTCCTGAAGATTACGAGACTATTATCGGCGTTATGCCCATGTGGTGGGACGGACGTGATTTGACCCACATGATCATGAAGCTTTTCTTTTATCATTTTAAGGACACGATTTTCATCGCTGAAAAGGAAGGCGAATTAACAGGTTTTCTTGTTGGATTCTTATCACAATCCGCTGCGGATCAAGGGTATATTCATTTTGCGGGAGTTCACCCCGATCACCGTAAAGCAGGATTAGGACGAACGCTTTTCCAGAATTTCTTTAATATATGCAAGCAGCACGGGCGCAATGTAGTACGTTCATGCACCTCTCCCATCAACAAACAATCAATCGCGTTTCACCAGCGTATGGGGTTTGATATTCTGCCGGGAGACTCCGAGATTGACGGTTTGCCCGTGACAACTGATTATCATAAAAAGAACGACACTCCCAAGGTGCTTTTTAGAAAGGTTTTATAATATTAGGGTTATAACAGGCAATCAAACCTACGGGCAAGATGGCAAACATGAAATATAGCCAGTGTACCCGTAAGATTCGATTGCCTATTATCATTTCAAGCACTAAGATTTAATCCCTTCCGGAACAGCGATAATCCAGCAAGCCTATTTCAATGGTATCACTATTTTGGTCAGCAGTTCGCTTTCCGGAACTTCAGCGGGAGAATTATAGTAATATTCATAGAACACGCCTGTAGGTTCATATCCTTGTTCTTCTATCCATTGCATTATCTCCTTGTATGGCGCTTCCATTTCGGAGTAGGCTCCTTTGTACATGCAGGATACGATTTGGCCGGACGGTATCTGGCCGGCCTTAATATCATCTTTATCAGCAAACTGCCCGGCTACAGGGAATCCCATCTCAACATCCAAGTTTTGCATATCCAGATTATAATAGGCCGTAAACGGGGCATATGCCGGCTGTGCGCCAAGTTCTGTCATGTACTTCATTATTTTCCCGTAGCTGTCTCCTATTATTGCGGGCAGATTCTCCATGGGTGTTTTCGTTCTGATAGACAGTACCGGTTGCGTTGCCTGCTCTTCAACTTTGAGGTCAAAAGTCATTTTCAATTCCTCCCTTTAATTTATATTGATTGAAGTATAAACGACTTAATTTGACAGCAGTATGTCATATTTTAATAATATTTTTTCAGACTTGCCTGCAATTCTTCTGAGATAATTTTTCTGATACGGGCTGGCTCCACAACCTCCGCATAGCTGCCAAAAGACATAATATAACCATATACCCACTCGTCCTCGGGAAGTGTAACCGTTACTGTAAAAGATCTGTCAGCATTTTTACATATCTGTTCTTCTTCAAACTCATCATAAACCCGGTAAGCCATCTTTTCGTCAATCCTTAAGATTAAGGCGACCATCAGATTCTCGTAAGATTCATCGACCAGGTCGGAAATATCAGTCGGCATCGTTCTCTGAAACACTTCACCGATTAATTCGAGATTCTTCATGCGTCTGATTTTAAAGATTCTAAAACTATTTTTAATCCGGCATAAGCCGTGAAGATACCATCCCTGTCCCTTAAAAACCAGCTTTAAGGGCTCAACCGTTCGGGCTGTCTTTTCACCCTTGGAATTATAATAATCGAAGGAAATGGTCATGGTATTGATAATGGCATTTCTAAGCAGGTTAAATTTGTCTCGCTCCTTGCTGTCATTGCCCCAATGTGAAAAATCAACCTCAATCCAGTTGGTTCCCGGTTTATTAAAAAGAAGGCTCATCTTTCGAAATACAGGTTCAATATCCGGTAATTTAAACGCATTCAAACTTTGCAGGCTCGTTAATATTTCATTTTGCTCTTGCTCGGAAAGTATTGATTTGTTCAGCACAAAATCATCCAGCAGGCTTATTCCTCCGCCTTTTCCCTTATTGGTATAAACCGGTATCCCTGCTGATGATAAAGTATCGATATCCCGGTAAATGGTTCGGGTGGAGACTTCAAAACGCTCCGCCAATTCTTTGGCGGTTACGGTCTTTTTATCCATAAGGATATATATGATCTCAAACAACCTATTGATTTGCATTAACATCACCCAACCAAATTATACCATGCCATACCGTCAAAAAAGTCCAATAGCTGCGTTATTAACGAAAGCCCGTTCAATCGACGTACCTTATGTACGCCTCAATCACGGGCTTTCATTAATGCCTTGCTCTTAAACTTTTTTGCTCGGTCTGCCTTTATCGACACGGCATGTCCTATTAAGGGCTGGCTCAAATTAAAATTGGCGATCCTTCCAATTCCACCATTTTAATAACTGCGGATCGTGTTTTTCTTCAGATGCGAAGTATACCGCGCACCGAAAAACATACAGGACACACCTATCCACAGCAACCCCCTTTTGCTGGCAATGCTCCTGGTACATTTCTTCGGGATTCCGGCCTTTAAGGTCGCTTATGGAACGAAAGCCCAGTTCGTATAGATCGAGGGCCATTTTCTTGCCGATACCGGGCATTTGCCGCAGATCCTTCATTATGGATTCTTTGCTTAAAGAGGACAAAACCGCCGCCTGCCTTCCATGAAATCAACCAATTATGTACTAAGCCCCCTGTTGATACCTATGCACTATGGCATTTCAACCAGGTTACAGATACGTTATAACAAATTCGCAAACCGAATCGCCCCGGCCTATAGAACGTTCAATCTCAACGTTAACGCCTCTCTTCGCCGTCCGGGAAAAAATATTTTCCATCATGCTTTGCGAGCAATAGCACTGAACGGGATCGAGTTCAATCAATCCCGAGCGCACTAAAGGGCAGCCGCATTCACTGAAAATGCCTCTGATAACTGTTCCTTCATATACCCAATTGCCGTTAAGTTCCCGATCTTTCCGAAGCATATTCCAACCGGACAGCAAATCATCTACCGAGTCAATTTCTTTCCCCAGGTATTCTTTGCAGAGCGACAATATATCAACCATACAATGGGAGGCGGCAGGTTTCATAACTTCAAGCTTGGTGTCGTCGTCCAGACGGTTCATCCCTTGATGCAAACCACTAATCCACCTTCTGCTCTTATCTATCGGAATCTTCACGCTATTCGCCTCCCTGTTTTATTCAATCTTCTTTAAACCATAACCTTAACTGCTCGTTTATTATTTTAAAGGCTGCGTAGTATGTGATGAAGCGCAACAGTGAAAAATACATAGGTCAAGTTATAATTGGTTCCTGGTGAAGATAATCCCAAGAATACAAGGAAACGCGGCTCCAATTACAATGAAGTAGGAATATGTTTCAATTATCGTTTGGCCTTTAATAATAAATTCGCCTAGTTCTTTGCATATTGTGCCAAACAGAAATACCAAAAAAATAACTAACCAGCTTTTTTGTTTATCATTTAACTTCATTTTTAACCTCACTTATTGTCTGCTAACATACGCTTTATAAGCATTAAAAGAAGCCAGCATGCAAAAAACTAAGCCTGCAGAGTATGAAATTATTGGTGCATAAGAAAAAGTTGTTTTTACTGCCTGACCAAACATAATTGATGCGGAAGTTAGGAGACAAAATACTACGGCCCATTTTTGATTTCTACTCAAACCAAACACCTCTGTTGATCATTATTAGTTATATTTTACATCATTTAACAGTCAAAATGAGTTTTTAGTATTGTGTGTAGCATGTCAAATTAAGAATATTGAGAATGGCAGCGTCAACAAATAAATCGCATCGGATATATACCGGCGCATTGCTTGCCAAGCAGCAAGTAATGGATCAACAATATTTATTTTGCTAATGCTGAATTTATTTTGATATTTTTAGAAATATTATTGAAGCTTCCGAAAGAATTTGGCAAGATATAGCTATCTTATAACTAGAGGTGTGACTTATGTCAATAAGCTATATCAAGCTGTGGAAGCTTTTGTTGGATAAAAAACTAAAAAAGACCGATTTGCTCCAGCTTGCCGACATCAGCACGACCACGCTGGCAAAGCTGTCCAAAAATCAGCCGGTTAGTATGGTAGTGATAGGCCGTATATGCAAGGCCCTTGCCTGTGATATAGGCGATGTAATGGAAATGATCCCGGATGAGCCCAAAAAACCAGGCTTATTATACAAAGCAATGACCAAGACCATTCTCTGAATAATGGACATATTTTTCCAAGAAGGCCTTAAGATTGTATGAAGAGTAATCGCAGGGATTATCACGGCAGAATGTCTTCCCTCCACAGAGCAAAAGCTCTTTGCAGTTGAAACATTCGGCATCCTGCAGGGGAGTCCACGCTTTGATATCAACGTAATGCTCATTAAGCGCCGCCGGATTTGAAACCAGTTGCCTGATGCTCAAGCTGCTCGTACCGTATTTTGAAGCATTGCAGAGTCCCACGGTTCCATCAAAAAATACTTTACAATTAAAAGACTGATAAGCCTCGCATCGTTTTGTAGTGGCGTGCGGAAAAAAGGGCACCGGATATCCGTGATTTAATAATACGTCTATGGCGGTGGACGAATTCCACGCCTTGAATTCGTCCATTGTCAGACCGTTGTGAAAAGCTCCATGCTCAGCCGTATAAGCGGTTTTTATGGTTTTTATGGGCAATTGAAGCCGCTTCATTTCAGCCACAAAATCTGCAAATTGCCGGTAATTGCCGGCGTGGACGTTGTACCTTAATGAAAGGTTGAGAGGATTATTTTTGAATAAATCTCGGCAGTCTATCAGATTGGACAGAATCCTATCATAGCTAGGCGCACCATTCATATAGGGCCGCATTTTGTTATGATCCTCAGGCAGAGATAGAGTAACGGATAGATCAAGAATGTCTAACTCCCGCAGACGCTCGTATTTTAGAAGAGTGCCGTTGGTTTCTGCTTGCGCTTCAAATCGCAGTCCTCTCTCCCGGCATATTAGTTTTATCCGGCTGAAAATCTCCTGCATTGCATCCACGGCAATAAACGGTTCTCCGCCGATAAAATCAATTTTGACCGCCTGGCAGGCGAACAAGCCGGTGCATTTCTCAATATAGGCAATAATATGTTCTATGGTGCTTGCGCCTATAGTGCCGCGAGAAGCCCAGCCATTCTGATAGCAATAGGAACACTTGAGATTGCACTGGCCGGTCAGTTCGATGCTAAGCGTCAGTGTATCCGAACTTTGACGATACAATGAATCCAGACGATTTTTTATTTCTTCGGTAGCAGCCAAAAAACCGCCCTCCTGCAAAGTGACCAAGTCATCCCGGGTAAGCCGCTCTGTCAATAAGGATTCACGATCAAAACAGGTTGAGGCCAGCTTCAACAAGCACCCCGTAGCGGAATGGAATAAAAGGCTGTGGGACTCGTCAGCGGGAAAAATAAAAACATATTGGGAAAGATTCATCAGATCACCCGCTCAATTATTTATTAAAATACTCCTTGGGGAGATAATTTATCTGCCGCAAGGAGTCATTATATCCGGTGAGGCGTTGAGAGCCTATTACAGGAACCACCGGCAGGGCCAGGCGTTTACCTGTGCACCTGATGAAGCGCTGCGTATAATTGTCACGTTATTTTTATCAGAACTGCTGGAAGTAGACACTTCGGGTTTATTTACGGCAACCATCGGATCACCTCCTTACCTTATTTTTAGTAACCGATTTGATTAGCTAGAAAGCGATACAATAATAGAAGATTATGGTATATAAGTAAAATATACTATAGCATCAATAATTTAACAACCAGATACGCTGAACAATTAAGAACCGGGTAAATAAAAATTTGTTGTCATGTCTATAATAAACTGATTGACTCCACCCTTAGGGTCGGGTTTATATTTAACTCAAAGGTGGGATTGCGATGGAGAAACGCATTAAAATAGGAGATTTTATTAAACTTACCGGGAGCACGCTAAAAACCGTTCTCTATTATCATAAAGCCGGTCTGCTGCCCGAAGCGGAGCGTTCTCCGGGAGGATACCGGTTATACGGATCGGCAGAACTGGACCGCATGCGGTTAATCAAACACTTAAAATCCCTGGGGCTTAATCTGCATCGCATTAAGGAGATAATAGGGGATTTGCATAACCCCAAAACCCTGAAGGAAGTTCTGCGGTCTATGCGTTCAGAAGTGCTGAACGAAATGAAAATCCTCAAAGAAAGGCTGGCTAAGATCGAAACACTGCTGGGACAGGAAAACGTAGTCATGGATGAGGATATTGACAATTCTGCACATTTTCAGATGCTTACCGAAATACTGAGGCCTGAGCAGATAGGAGAATATGCCCGTACCACCCCGGAACTCGTTGACCAGCACCGTAAGTTACATGGTATGCTGGATGATTTTCAATGGAGTGAGGACTACCAGGAGCCCTTCCGCGCCCTGGCCGAATATTTTAAGGATCATCCCGAGCAGTACGCCGTTTCCCTTAATTTTGGAACCCGACTGTACAGGCTGGACAATCTTCCCGAAGATGATCCTGAGGTTGAAGCCCTGGCGCGCGAATCAGTCGAGTTCATTAAAAGCGTGCCCCAACTTAAAAAGTTGTTGTGCAACCAGCCGGGGATAAAAAAACCTCTGCAAGGCCTATATGATGATATGGTTGCCGGGGTTCTGTCGCCCGCCCGTATGAGGCACAAACAGCTTATGCAGAAGTATCTGAATTCCGATCAAGCAGATTGAGCTATCACAGTTATTATCATCGCAAGCAATGGGGGGATTCTCAATGGAAAGCACCGCAAAAGTATCGGGGTTAAAAGCCTATCTAGTACCGGCAGTATTAATGGTTGTACTGGGCCTGATCTTCTTCCTGCCCGCAGGTTCGTTCAGATTTTGGCCGGCCTGGATCTGGTGGTCGGAATTCTCTGTCATCACGTTGTTTATTACCGCCTATTTTTTAAAAAAAGATCCCGGGCTTTTATCAAGGCGAATGAAGGTTAAGGAAAAGGAACAACAACCATTTATCATCCGAGTTTTATCATTACTGTCTATGTTAACTTTCTTAATACCCGGATTTGATTACCGTTTTCACTGGTCGGCGGTGCCGGCATGGATTGTAATTGCCGCTAATGCCATTGTCATAATCGGGTATATATTCATCTTCTTTGTTTTCAAAAAGAATAGTTATGCTTCGATTATCATACAGGTCGAGAAAAAACAACCCGTTATTACCACAGGTCCCTACGCTATTGTCCGCCATCCCATGTATACGGGGCTGTTCTTAATGTTTTTATTTAGTCCCCTGGCCCTTGGTTCTTATTGGGCTTTGATATTTTCTTCCCTTTTCATCCCAACTATTATCTTCAGGATAAGAAAGGAAGAGGAGGTACTGCGGCGCGATCTCCCCGGATACTCAGATTATTGTATGAAGACACGGTATCGCTTGATCCCGGCGATCTGGTAAAAGGCCGGCAAAGCTCGAAAATCATGTGGACGGTATATTGAAGTAATAAATTTTAAAATAAAAATTGACAGGAGGGGTAAATCCATGCGGAATATTGCTGATATGATATCCAATAAAACTATAAAAGAAGATTTCGGCATTGATATGCAGCGAACCCTGCATTTGATTCGGGGCCACGATTTAGTTGGGGTAATGATGAAAAAAGCTATAGAGCAAGGGGAATTTGATAATCTGGAGGGGGCCGGCAAGCCGCTTGACCTCCAAGAGAATCCCTATGAGGCAACCGAGTTGCATATGGCTCACAAGGTTCTTAAGGACAATGGGTTTGTCCCCTACTGGATAGAATTAGGCAAGGAGATCGATGCTCTTAAAGCTAAATTTGACAAGGAAGTTGATCATTTCAAACGATATACACGGATAGTTTTAGGTGAAAAACGGAGCAGCGGAGCTATACGCCGGTTTGAACTAAAAAAGAATGATTTCTACACCAAAAGCCGGGAGCGCCTGGAGGAAATTTCAAAAAAGATACTTGACTATAACCTTCATTGTCCCGTTTACACATTAGGCCGGTTCAATATTGACGTAGATGACGAGATGAATAAGGTCATTACAGAGACGGAAAAATTAATCGAGGATTTACAGGGTTCATATTAACATATTTAGTGCAACAATTTTAAAGGAGTCAATTGATTTTTCAGCCAACTGACTCCTAAGAAATACTGCCTTATTCTTACATCAATTTGCACCTATTCTTTTCAGCACTTCTATATTTCCGGACTGAATATACTTAATGCTGACCGAGATTTTATCAGCGGGCCAATCCCACCATCTAAGCGCCAGGAGTGAAGTAATATCGTTGTCTGGAAATCGTTTTCGTATCGGTTTGGCTGGAATGCCACCGGCTATTGTATATGGCGGTATGTCTTTTGTGACCACGGCGCGCGTACCGATGATGGCGCCGTCGCCGATAGTGACACCCGCTAAAACGACAGCCTCGAAGCCTATCCACACATCGTTGCCAATAACAATATCGCCCTTGTTATCCCATGATTCCTTCGCACTTATTCCATGTTCCCATTCGTCATAAAAAATAGGAAACGTATATGAGGACAAAGAATTCAATGTGTGGTTCGCGCTGTTCATTAAGAACTTAACGCCGCAAGCGATCGAGCAAAACTTCCCGATGATAAGCTTGTCGTTATTTATTGGATAGTGGTACAACACACTGTTTTTTTGGAAGTCTCTCGGGTCACGGACAAAGTCGTTATAGAATGTAAAATCCCCGATTTCTATATTGGGATTTTCAATCACATTTTTCAGATATACGATCTGTGTGTCGCCAATTCTGGGGTAAATTTTTTTGCTGTCTGGAATAGTCATAATAACCTCCTGTCTTCATCTGTTATTTTCCAAAGACTATTCCAGCAAATACAATGCATCGTTTCACTAATAACCCCTTCTTTCCTAAATATTCTGTGGTTATTCAGTATATCATATGTTGTTTCAAAAATTTAAAAACAAACGGGTAATTGATATTAGCAATCCGGGAGCCGTAGGACCTTTTCATAGATCGTACTTGTTATTTTTTATTCTAAATCAAAGAGTCGCGTATTCCTAAGGAAGCGAGGAAATTTATCCGGATTAAAAAGGATAAGAATGTAAAATCGTCGAAAGTATTTTTTAGAAAAGTGCTTCCACTGCAAGAACTCATGGCGTTCCAAAAGGTAATTTGATGATCCGTACTTAAATTCATCCTAGTTATCTATAAAACATACCAGCTATTTACAAGGAGACAGATAAATATGACAGATCAAATAAAATTAGAAACATCTCGTTTCATCCTTAGAATGATCGAACCAGGCGATGTTGGAACCTTACATAGTTACTGGTCGGATGATATGGTTACTGAGTATATGACTTCATCATTCAGTACCCTTGAGGAGAGTCAACAAATGGTTGATCTCTTGAACAGCCTTCCGGAGAAACATGAAGGTATGCGCTGGGCGATTGTTGATAAAAACAGCGGAGTTGTTCTGGGGAGTTGCGGCTACCATAACGTTAAAGCTGAGCATAAACGGGCTGAAGTTGGTTATGAGTTAGGCTATAGATATTGGAGCAAGGGTGTTATGCAAGAAGTTATGCAGGTTGTACTGCAGCATTGTTTTGAGACTGTGAGATTTAACCGAATTGAAGCCTTCGTTACTTATGGGAACGCTCGGTCCATACATACACTTGAAAAACTAGGATTCAAAGCAGAAGGCGTACTGCATGAATATGAATTTGCCAAGGGTAAATTCCAGGATCAGATAGTTTTGTCTCTGCTGCGCAAAGACTGGGCATATGGAAATCATGATTATTTAGAGGAATAATGCCAATTCCAATAATTCTGGCCTGCATGGGAACTGTCAGATATGGTGGATTTAAGAAAAGCATTGACGGAATTACTCACAAGATGCTTAGTTCGCAACTAAAAGAATTGGAAAATCAAAAAATTATATGTAGAAACGAATATCCCCAGGTTCCTCCCAAAGTCGAGTATTCATTAAGCGAAAAGGGCAAGAGCCTGATCCCGCTGGTTATAGCTATGACTGGGGAAAAGAACACCGATTGAATTCATGATTTTTAACTTACACGAAATCTGAAACGGTCTCTCCTATCGAGACAAACGGATATGCTTGTTAGGTAATGTATCCCTGTTTGTTTTGCGGAGTTCGCGTCATAGAACCTCCCTCAAAATTTGATCTTTTATAATCGGGTGCAGTGCATCGGGAGTAGCCAGGTCAATTTTACGGTCTAAAATTGGCACTATGAATATTATGAGGATTACAGTCTTGGCCTATCTGTCTATTGATGTCTTAAACTCGCCTAGTCGGGTTTAGGATGCTATACTTAAAAAATACTATGCTTAATCTTTCAACAAGACCTATGTATATGTATAGGAGGAAAAAATATATGTTAGGATATGAGCGAATAACATTTGATCCGTCAATTATGAGGAGGCAGGCTTGCATTCGGGGTATGAGGATTACCGTTTCTCTTATTGTGAATTTAGTAGCTAAGGGAAAAAGCATTGGAGATATTATTGCGGAATATCCTGATCTGAAACCGGACGACATTCATCAAGCTCTAGAATATGCTGCTTGGCTGACTCGTGAACAAGTCTTTGGATAAAAGAATGGTATTGTAAGATGAAATTTTTTTAGCTGATATGGGAATATCTAAATTTACAGTATCCTGGTTAAAAGAGCAAGGATATGATGCTGTTCATTTACGCGAAGAAGGATTACAATGTTTGCCGGATAGTGAGGTTCTGAGAAAAGCTTCTGCTGAGGGACGAACATTGCTTACTATGGACTTGGATTTTGGATATTTAGTTGCAATAAGCAAAGAGCTATTACCTGGCGTAATTATCTTCAGGCTAAGTGATGAACGTTCAGAAATAGTAAATGCAAGATTGGCTGATGTTTTATCAAAGTGCTCGGATGAGGTTCAAATGGGGGTAGTTGTCTCTGTAAGTGATAAATCAACACGAATTCGCAAGTTGCCAGTATATACCGCCCATCAATATTTAGGCTCTTAAGTCAGATATGGTGGGTTTTTTCATGTCTTCGTCTAAATCAAGTAACCTCATTCACCATCGCTGATTTCACAATTTGGGTAAGTCTGTGAGATGCAACATGTCCCTGCAATATATAACTAGAAAATTATTGCTATACAAGACCGATGGTAAGCGCCTAATAAAAAGGTGCCTGTTATCATAAATAGCAGAGTGGGATAATACTCTCAACAGGTCTTTAGACTTATTAGAGTTTTTCGACTAAGTCTAAAATGGCTAGGGAGGTATCCCAGGATGGATATAGTTTCCGAGACCAAAGCTGAATTCCGTCTTAGACAATGGACAAAAATCATTCAGGAATGCCAGGCTAGCAATCTTACTAACAGTGTCTGGTGCAGCCAGCATAACATTGGAATAAAATCATACTACTACTGGCTGAGGAAAATTAGGCTCAAGGCCTGCCAATCAACAGAGTTTCAAACTCCTGCTATAAAACAGGAGATTGTACCTTTACAGCTTAATTGCCGGCCATGTTCCAGTTCTGTTCATCCGGCGGTAACCATACATTTAGGCTCTGCATCAATTGATATTGCAGAAGGAACCTCACAGGCAATGATTGAAACCGTATTAAGATCGCTACAAAGCATATGTTAGGCGATATTACCAGGGCAAAGGACATATACATAGTTTGTGGTTATACAGATATGCGTAAGTCCATTGATGGACTGGCTGCAATCGTAAAAGAAACCTTTGGAATGGATCCTTTTGCAGCAAGTCTTTTTCTCTTCTGTGGGAAAAAACGTGACCGTATGAAGGCGCTGCTCTGGGAAGGTGACGGATTCGTCCTTCTATATAAACGACTTGAAAACGGAAACTTCAAATGGCCCAGGCACCAGAAGCAAGCACGGCACATAACGATGAAGGAATTCCGCTGGCTGATGGAAGGACTGGAAATTGATCAGCCAAAAGCAATAAGGAACATTAAACCCGGCGCTTTCTACTAATACAGAAAGCGTACAAATGCCTATTTAACGGGATTTTAAGTGGATTTCTACTGTCGAAAATGGTATAATATATAATATCAGATGACAGGAGAAAACCAGCTTGATAGACGATAAAGACGCTTACATACTCCAACTTGAAAACACGGTAAAAAGCCTGGAAAAGCAGGTCAATAACCTGACCGAAATAATAATATTGCTTCGCAAGCAGAAGTTCGGAAGTTCCAGTGAAAAGACCCCGAAAGGTCAAATTGATGCGCAGCCCAATCTGTTCAATGAAGCAGAGCAGGAAGCGGTTCCCGATGCACAAGAGCCTGCTGTTCAAAGGGTGAACGGATTCTATCGCAGGAATCCAAAGACCAAACGCGAAGAACTGCTTAAGGATCTTCCTATTCAGGAAGTCCTATGTGATGTTGCTGAAGAAGAACGCATCTGCCTCCAATGTCAAAGCGGTCTTGTTCCTGTCGGCAAGGAAATAGTCCGGGAGGAACTTGAATATATACCGGCCAAGCTGCAGATCATCCGCTACATAAGACTGGCCTACGGATGTCAAAAGTGTAAGCAGAAGGGAACGCCATACATCGTAAAAGCGCTGACCCCGACATCACTAATGAATCATTCCCTGGCATCCCCCACCACGGTGGCTAATGTCATGTACCAGAAGTATGTAAATGGGATGCCCCTTTACCGGCAGGAAAAGGAATGGGAGCAGTTAGGCCTGGCCCTTAGCAGAGCCACAATGGCGAACTGGATAATCCGCTGTTCTCAGGACTGGCTGATGCCGGTTGTGGAACAGCTTCGGCGCAAACTCCTGAAACGAGACATTATCCATTGTGATGATTACCGAAACATTTGCATTATCGAAACTGGCCTGCAGATTGCCGTATAGACGGATTGCAGGCTATTGATTAGTTTCGATAATCATAATACCCCGAATATGCCCCAGAATAGGAGATGTAAAAAATCTTAATTCTGGAGGTATAAAACATGAAACGACGAACGATTAGCCAATTGGCCAAAGGTGCTCTAGAAGAGCTAGAGAAACAATGCTACGCGAGGATATCAATCATACACTACAGGCAAGCGTTTGCCAGGATTGCGAGATATTCCAATAAGACCGGCGAAGCGTTTCTCTCC